>Ga0197144_100807_pt1 | contig 11367 bp, 11 predicted proteins | sample GBS85_MetaG_FD_148670 | JGI IMG/M metagenome (GOLD analysis project Ga0197144, IMG submission 148670) | Sediment microbial communities from Great Boiling Springs, Gerlach, Nevada, United States - GBS 85_MetaG | ecosystem: Environmental > Aquatic > Thermal springs > Hot (42-90C) > Sediment...
AGGCTTTGCGGAGGATTTCCGAAGGCGCCTCAATGATCCGGTCTAAGGGCGAGGCGGGCACGGGCAACGTGGCTGAGGCCGTAAAGCACTTCAAGGCGCTTTACGGCGCGGTGGAGGAGCTGTCGGCCGCCCTCCGCGTGGGCGACGAGGAGAAGTTGAGGGACTACGCCAGGAGGTGCCAGGCGCCGTATGAGCTAGTGGTGCTCACCGCCAAGCTGGGCAGGTTGCCCGTGGTCACCTTCGCCGCGGGGGGCATTGCCACGCCCGCCGACGCCGCTCTTATGATGTGGCTCGGCGCAGACGGCGTCTTCGTGGGGAGCGGCATCTTCAAGAGCCAAGACCCGAGGGAGCGGGCCGCGGCCATTGTGTTGGCCACGGCGTATTGGGACGACCCTGAGAAGGTGGTGGAGGCGCAGAGGATGGTGAGCGAGAAGAGCGCCATGTTGGGCATCGACGTAAGGGCCCTCAAGCCCGAGGAGCTCTTGCAGACCCGCGGCGTATGAGGGCCGGCGTCTTGGCGCTACAGGGAGACGTGGAGGAACACGCCTACGCCTTCCGTAGAGCCGCCGAGGAGCTCGGCCTCTCGATAGAGGTGGTGCAGGTGAAGCGGCCTGAGCAACTGAGCCAAATAGATGTGCTCGCGATCCCCGGCGGGGAGTCCACGACCATTGGCGCCTTGGCTAGGCGGGCGGGCCTTCTGGAGCCCCTCCGCGAGGCGATAAGAGGCGGGTTGCCCACCTTGGGCACATGCGCCGGCGCGGTGTTTATGGCCAAGGAGGCTGTGGACGCTGTGGTCGGCGCCACGGGGCAGCCGCTCCTCGGGGTGATGGGCATCTCTGTGGTGCGGAACGCCTTCGGCAGACAGAGGGAGTCCTTCGAGGCGGAGCTCGAGCTCGGGGAGCTGGGCAAGTTGAGGGGGGTGTTCATAAGGGCGCCGGCCATCGTGAAGGGGGAGGCCGACGTGAAGCTGTTGGGACCCGTGGAGCATCCCCAACTCGGCAGGGTCTACACGGCGGCTATCCAGCGTCACATGGTCGCCACAGTTTTCCACCCAGAGCTGAGCAACACGGCGCTACACCGCTACCTACTGAAGCAGGCCAAGAAATAACGTCTTTTCCCGCAACGGGTCGACCCCCGGCGGAGGCGCCGGGCGGCGTTTCGCCGGCTGGGGCGCGTTGGCCGGCACGCCAGCGCAATGGGCGGCAGGCTTGGCGTCTCATTGTTCTCATAGCCTCCGTGGCTGCTGGGCGCCATGCCGGCGGCGTAAATGCGGCGGCTTCTGCGGAGTCGGGGGTAGAGACGCGGCAGGGGCGGTTGAATAGCTGTCGTCTCCCGCCGTAGTCGACCTGGGGTCTTCTCTCTGCCGTGGCTCAACGTCGGGGGTGTACGCGAGGCCTCTGTGGTTCTCTGGGAAACATTTTGTCATGTTTTTTGTTTCTCGTAGGAAACATTTTTAAGCGGTGGAGAGCGGCTATGTGTGGAGCGGGTGTTTAGAGAGCTGGTGGAGGAGTGGCTGGAGTGGAGGTCTCCGCGCATGGTGGAGCGGGAGGTGGAGGTCCCCATCTCGCCGGGTTTAGCCACGGCGGTGGTGGGGCCTAGGAGGGCTGGCAAGACGTATCTGCTGTTTCAACTCGGGGCGCGGACTAGGTCGCTTTATATAAATTTTGAAGACGTGCGTCTGCTGGGGCTTAAGCCCGTTGATTTCGGCGCGTTTTTAAAGGTGTTGACAGAATTCGGGGGGTTTGACGTCCTTTTACTAGACGAGGTTCAAAACTTGCCGCATTGGGGGAAGTGGGTTAGGTCTCTCTTGGATAAAGGCTATGCGGTGGCGCTTGCCGGCTCCTCTTCGAGACTAGGCCTTAGAGAGGTGCCGACGGAGCTCAGGGGGCGATATATAACGCGCCTTTTATTCCCCTTTTCTTTCCGGGAGTACCTAAAGGCGGCGGGCTTTGAGGTGGGCCGGGCGGGCTCCCCGACGTCGCGAGGGCGCGTGCTCGGGGCGTTGAGAGACTACCTCACCCGCGGCGGCTATCCAGAGGTCGTGTTGAAGCCGGAGCTGGCGGAGGATTTAATAAAGGCGTACCGCGAGACCGTGGTGTACCGCGACGTGGTGGAGAGACATAGGCTTAGAGACGTGAGAGGCTTCGAGCTATTCCTAGCCCTTGTAGAGAGGAGTTTCTGCAACATTTTTTCCATCACCTCAGTCCACAGAGAGCTTAAGGCCCTGGGACACGATAAGAGCAAAAAGACCCTTGCGAACTACCTTAAATACCTCGAAGAGGCCTTCTACATAATCGCAGTCCCCAAGTGGGGAAGCGGGAAGACGCCGGTGCTCCAGCCGCGTAAGGTGTATCCTGTGGATATGGCCTACTTGCCGAAGGGCCAGTTAGGGCGCCGCATGGAGGCCGCCGTGGCGGTGGAGCTGGCTAGATCCGGCGCCGTGTTCCATTACTTCCGTGAAAGAGGCGAAGTGGACTTCGTGGTGCGGGGAGACCCGCCGTTGCTTATCCAAGTGACCTACGCGTCGGCCCCCGACGAGGTAGATAGGAGGGAACTACGCGCTTTGGCTGACGCCGCAGCCGCCACAGGCGGCAGGCCGTTGCTCATCACCTGGGACCTAGAGGGAGAGGTGAGCCTCGGCGGCTTCAAGACGGCCGCGGTGCCGTTGTGGCGGTGGCTCCTCAGCCGCGAAGCTTATAAAGTAGAATGGAAGAAAGGGGGGTGAACTTCGCGTCATTCATCGGGGGCCTCATCCTCGGCTACAGCCTTGCCGTGCCGCCGGGCCCCATGAACGCCTTGATCGCGACGTGGTCTCTAAGGGGGTTCCGCCACGGTTTCGCGGTGGGCGCAGGGGCCATGTCGGCCGACTTCATCCTCATGCTTCTGACGCTTCTGCTCTACGGCGTGTTGGCGGGGCTGGGTAGGCAGTTCTTTGCTCCGTTTCACGTGGCGGGCGGGCTCTTCTTCCTCTACCTAGCCTACAAGATAGGGAGAGCCGGGCCTCCCGCCGAAGGGGGCGGAGGCGGCGGGCGGCCGCTGAGGGGCTATCTCCTGGGCCTTTCCTTGGGGCTGGTGAACCCGTACCAAGTGGGGTGGTGGCTGACGGCGGGTCTAAGCGCCATAGCTCAGTTCGGAGTTGAGTGGGCCGCCGGGCTCTTCCTTGCCATATTGACGTGGATAACCACGTTTCCAGCCGCGGTGAGGGCCGGGTGGCGTCTCAACAACCGCCTGACCTGGCTGGCCATAAAGATATTCTCGGTGGCCGTCCTCACGGCGTTCGGCATATTGTTTATATACGCGGCGGCGAGGTTGATGCTAGGTGAGGTCTGACCTCTGTATTAGGTGTAGAGGAGGGCGCTACCTCTGCGGACTCGCCTACTGCCCCCTCCTCGTCCGGCGGTTTACAGCCCCCCTCCGGTTGAGTGTTGGGAGGGAGCTACAGGGGTCCAGCCCTCCTTCTGTCTTCGTGGGGAGGGCTGGGTACCCCAAGGTGAGGCTGTACCCCTCAGCCCCGCCTGAGGTCGGCGACACCTCCGTGTACGAAGACCCGCCGAGGTGGCTCGACATGCCGTTGGAGAGGTTTCTCGCCATGCGCCTCTCCCTCTACCGCGGCTACCTTTCGCTGTCTGTGGAAGACGCCGCAAACCCGCCGAGGCCCCTCCAGGAGATACAGCTCCTAGCCCTCTCCGCAAGGCCTGTCGACGTAGAGATGAAATTCGCCAGAGAGCCACGCGGGGCGTATTTCAACGAATACGTGCCCCCCATGGGGCCCTCCGCGCCCGTCGCGGAGCTCCGCGTAGCTGAGGAGCCGAAGCCGCCGCGCCAGCTCGAGAAGGCGTATTACGACACCGACTTAAAGGCCCACGACGCGGCGGTGGAGCTCTACCGCTCCGGCCTAGACGTGTCGGCTATATCAAGGGCTCTCGCCGTAGGCGCCTTAGGCGCCAGAGGGAGGCGGCTTGTGCCGACCCGCTGGGCCATAACCGCCGTGGATAAAATGGTGTCTGACCACCTGGTGGAGGAGGTAAAGCAGTTCCGGGAGGTGGACGGATACTACCTATACGCGCGCCGGACGCGCGGCAATCTTTTCATCGCGGTGCTCGCCCCCTCTAAATGGGCCTATGAGTGGGGGGAGGCCTTCGAGCCCGGGACTACGTGGAATCCCGGCCCCGGCCTAGCTGTCGAGGCGGACTACGAGCTGTACGGGGGGAGGCGGGACTACCCGGAGATAGGCGGGTGCTACTATGCCGCCAGGCTGGCTGTCGCCGAGGCGTTGTACAAGATGCGTAGACAAGCGGCTGCCATATTGTGGAGGGAGGTCTACACAGGCTTCAACGTCCCCGTCGGCGTGTGGTGGGTGCGGGAAAACGTGAGGGCCATGTTTCAGGAGGAGCCCCTCCGCTTCGACACGTTGGACGACGCCCTCCAAGCCGCCGCCTACCTCCTGAAGCTCCCCTTGGAGAGATGGCTGTCTGTCTCCAAGCTCGTCCACTTGCTCAGAGCGAGGCTAGACCTTCTTAGCGATGGCAAATAGGAGGGGGAACCTCCTCTCTAATGCCACATCGAATTCTGTTGACAAAACCTCTTTTAGACACTGCGGAGTGCAGCCGTGGCTGCCTACAAGCGGCATCCTCGTCTGGTCCGCCTCCACCACTAGGAAGTAGCCGCCTGGCCTCAAGACGCGTTTAACCTCGCGGAGGGAGGGGCCGTGGTCCCCCCAGTGGTGGAGGGTGAAGAGCGCCACGGCCATGTCGAAGACCTCGCCCCGTGTGGGGAGGAGGAAGCTGACGCCTGCAACGCTTAAGCCTCTGGCTCTTGAATACCTAAGCATGGGAGGCGACGCGTCTACGCCGACTGCGTCGTAGCCGGCGTCTAGCAACTTTTTTAGCAACACGCCGACGCCGGGCCCGATCTCCAGCACCCTGGAGCCCGGCGGGGCGAGGCGCTTGATGAGTTTAAGCGCGGCGGCGTAAGCCCAGTCGAAGACGCGGATAGAAACTAGGAGGTTGTAGAAGGCGGAGGTTAGAGGGCCAAATCGCTCGAACTCCACGCCGCTGGTAACCTTTTTATTTATTAATTTTTGCGTCTCTGTGTGAAATTGCTTATTGTATCTAACAGGCTTCCCGTCACGGTGGTTACGCGGGAGGGCAAGGTGGAGCTCAGGGAGGCCGTGGGCGGGCTTGCCACGGCTATTAAATCGTTTCTGGGGGCTGTGGACGGCGGGCGGGGGCTCGGCTTCTCGGAGGTTTTGTGGGTGGGGTGGTCGGGGGTTAAGGCGGAGGCGGAGACGGAGGAGGTTAGGTCGAAGTTGAGCGAGAGCGGTCTTGTGCCTGTGTCGTTGAGCGGAGAGGAGGTGAACCTCTTCTACGAGGGGTTCTGCAACGCCACGTTGTGGCCGCTGTTTCACGGCTTCACGGTATATACGGTCTTTGAGAGGAGGTTTTGGGAGGCCTACGTTCGTGTGAATCAGAAATTTGCAGAGGCTGTGGCGTCTCTGGCTGAGCCTGGGGATTTCGTCTGGGTACACGACTACCACCTCATGTTGGTGCCTGCTATGTTGCGAGACGCAGCGCCGGATTTGGCGATAGGGTTCTTTCTACACATACCGTTTCCCCCCGCCGAGGTGTTTCAGCTTCTGCCGCCGCCCTGGAGAACTGCTGTTCTAGACGGCGTGTTGGGGGCCGACTTGGTGGGGTTCCATATACATGAATACGTCAACAACTTCCTCAGATCTGTCACAAAGTTCCTCGGCTACAGAGTTGAAGGCGGCGTGGTGCACGTGGGCCGTAGGAGGGTGCGCGTAGGCTCCTTCCCCATAAGCATAAACTTCGAGTTCTTCCACACCGCGGCTGAAAGGCCTCAGGTAAGGGCGCAGATCGACGAGTTGAGGCAGAGGGTGCGGGGGCTGAAGGTGGTTTTTTCCATAGATAGGCTGGATTACACCAAGGGCGTTTTAAACAGGCTACACGCCTGGGAGCGCTTCCTCAGGGAGCATCAAGAGTGGCGTGGGAGAGCCACTTTTATCCTCGTGGTGGTGCCGTCGCGCACAGGCGTGCCTCAGTACGACGCTATGAAGAGGGAGATAGATAGGGAGGTTGGGCGCATAAACGGGGAGCTGGGAGAGGTGGACTGGGTGCCTGTGGTGTATATATCTCGCTTCATACCCACCGACACGTTGCTGGCTCTGTATAACGCGGCCGACGTGGCGTTGATCACGCCGCTTAAAGACGGCATGAATCTCGTGGCTAAGGAGTACGTCGCCTCGCGGAGAGACTGCAGAGGCGTGTTGATACTCAGCGAGACCGCAGGCGCCGCCCATGAGTTGTTGGAGGCGCTCGTTGTAAACCCAAACGACGAGAGCGGCGTCGCGGAGGCTATTAACAAGGCGTTGACCATGGATCCAGAGGAGCAGTGCCGGAGGATAAGGGCCATGCAGAACAGGCTTAGGCAAAACGACGTGGTTAAGTGGGGCGTCGACTTCATACAAGCCATGGCGGCGGCATATGGAGAAAACAAAGCCTCGTCGGCATCAGAAACCGCGCGGAGGCTAGACGACGAGGTTTTAAAGGAGATTATCAGCCACGCCGGGAAGGCTAGGAGGAGGCTCCTAATACTTGACTACGACGGCACTCTGGTGCCGCATTACTCATACGCATACCAGGCAGTGCCAGACCCCGAGCTTAAACGGTTGCTGTACGAGCTTGCGTCTCTCCCAAACACATACGTGGCGGTGGTCAGCGGCAGAGGGCGGGAGTTTCTGGAGAGCTGGCTTGGGGATCTGCCCATATATATAGCGGCGGAACACGGCGCATATATAAGGGACCTCGACGGCAACTGGGCCCAGCTCTTCCCCTTCGACACCGAGTGGAAAAACGCGGTGAGGAAAGTCATGGAGGAGTACGTTGCGATGGTGCCCGGCTCGTACGTGGAGGAGAAGACGTCGGCAATTGCGTGGCATTATAGAAACGCAGACCCGGAAATTGGCGAAGTTAAGGCTAACGACTTGGTGGAGGCGTTGAGGGGGTTGCTGGAGGGTTCCAAGGCCTCTCTCATCCGCGGCAAGAAGGTCGTGGAGGTGAGACCCGCCGGGGTTAACAAAGGCGCGGCGGCAAAGTTGCTCGTGGAAAGGCTTGTGCCGGACTTCGTGTTGATCGCCGGCGACGACGAAACCGACGAGGAGATGTTCAGAGCCGTGCCGGACTCCTTCACCATAAAGGTGGGGAGGGGGGATACGGCGGCGAAATACGCCGTGGCGTCTTATAAGGCGTTGCGGGAAGCGCTTAAGGCATTGACGAGGTCTCTCAAAGCCTCTGGAGCCTTCTAAGCACCGCGTCGGCTAGCTTGACGGCCACCAAGACCTCCGCCTTTTTCTGCGCCTTCTTTCCCATCTCCTCCCTCACCTCCGGCTTTTTGATTAACGTGGCGACCCACCTAACCAACCCCTCCACATCTTCGGCGTTGTTTAAATGCACGCCGTCTACACCGTCTGTGATGTACCACACAGCCCGCGAACCGGGCGCCGCGGCGAAGGGCACCCCGGCGTACATGTATTCCAACGCCCTGATCCCCATGGGCTCGTAACTGGATGGGTCAACGCCGGCGACGGAGGACTTGATTATAGACGCAATCATTTCCGGATCATGGCGATCCACCAACACCACGCCTCTCTTGCCCTCTTTCCTGATCCTCCCCGCCGCCTCGCCGACGCCGGCCACCACGACGCCAACCTTGCCAACTGTCTGAAGCTTGTCTGCGGCTCTTAACAACACTTGCACGTTCCTGCCCTCTCCCAGTGGGCCTATGTACGAAACGACGTAGTCAAACCCGTCAAACGGCTTGCTAGGCGTGGCGTTCAAAATCTCCGCAAGGTCGGGGTCAACCCAGCAGTTCGACTCCACGACCCTCTCCGGGGGGAGGCCGAAGCGTCGGAGCTCCGTTGCCTCCTGGCCGCAACAAACCACGACGAGGTCGGCCAGTCGTAGTATATGGGGGAGGTTTAAAGTGGCCCACATAACTCTCGACGCGTACTCCACAGGTCGGGAGACGTGGAATTTCGCATAGTATACTGGGACGTAGACGAAAAAAGCACTCTTGACAGGCTCCCCAGCCGCGAGGAGGGATCTCCTCACCGTAACCCACTTAGCCGCCTCCTCTGGCCCGTTCCAGAAGCTGGAAAACACCACCACCACGTCTAAACCATATACGTCTACCACCTCGCCGAGGACTTTTGAAAAATTTCTCAACACGACCCCGCCGCCGGGGAGAAGCGGCTTAGAGCTGAGGACCCGTACGGCGGACACGCCGGAGACGTCTTTCTCGACCTCTACAAACCCCCTCTCGCTTTTCTCCACCAAATCCGGGTCAAGCGCGGGGGCGTCGTCATGGTATACGCTGGTGATAAGCCACGCCCTGTGGCCAAGCCGTTGAAAAGCTTTTACCAATATGGCGGCGGCTCTGTGGGAGTCTTCCCAGTGCGAGCTTTGGGGCGCGACGACGCCGACATTCATCTCTTTCTAAACGCCTCAAACACAAGCACGGCCACGACGGCGGCGGCGAGGCCCCAAGTAATCGGCGTCAACATGGCGCTGAGGGTAGCCACGTTGATGCCGCCTTGCTCCAAGGCGAAGGTTACCACCACTAGATACAGAATGATCCTGATGTACTCCGCCACAGGCCCCACCACAGTTTCGCTTTTCGAGAGGGCGCCTCTATAGATGTATTCAGTAAACCCATCAACCAGTATAAACCCAATAATCGAAATGATGAAAAACTTAACAAACCCAAAGAGGTAGACGTTTATAACTGACATAACCCACTCGTGCAACCCCCTGTGGCCGAAGTTCTCAGCTAAGTAAGCGACAGCCAGCAAGATGAAGAGGAGGTAGATGATCCAAGCGGCCACGGAGCCGAAGAACTCGCCGGCGGTGTAGCCGGACTTGAGAAGCGCCCTGCCGATGTTGAAGTTCCTAAACCAGTCGTTAAACCCAAGCCTAAAGAGAGCCCGGTCCAACACCCGCCTGACGACGCGGCCCAGCACAAGTCCGAACACCACAATAAGAACCGATACGCCCACGTGATAGAGGAGAGACAGGATCTCCACAGCCCCACAACCCCCCATATTAATAAACGTTAACTCCTCACCGTGGTTAACCCAGACGACGTGGAGATGCCGCGCGCCCTTCCCTGAAACCGCCCCTGGCGTGGCCGATGCTAGGAGTGGTCTGGCCGCCGTTCCGCTGAGTCGTGCTCAAGCCTCTTCCAATCGCCGGGGTCCGGTCCTCCTTGGCAGACAGCCACGATGATGGCCAGGGGCGAGGTGGGCTTCGCGGAGTCTATGGAAGTTATGCGTTCCGTGGGCAGAGTTAAGTCCTCCATGAGCCAACCTCGGCACCCCCTGGACCTGAGGCTTTCGAGGAGGCTTTGGATCTGCTCTAGGCTGGCGGCGGTAGTCCTGGCGGTCGTTTCTCTCATACGCCGACGGACCTTTCAGGCCGCCGCCGCATCCACGGCGCTGATAGCCGGCCATCTCCTCGTTCCAGACTTCACACTTCCAGAGAGGTACGCGGCGGTGGTGCCGGAGCTGAGAGCTCTCCAAGGCCTGGCCTCTTGGGCGTTGTTCTGGGTCGTGACGGCGATTGGCGGAAGGGCGTTGATGCCGATAAAGAGACTCAACAACGCCACTCCGCCGTCGGTTCCATGACACGGCGGACGTGGACGTCTAGTTGCATGTAGACGCTGAGGATGGGCGTCTACGCGTCTCGGTCTTTTTTAGAAACCGCCTGGAGGGGTTGCGGTTATCTACACAGGCCAGCAGCCGCCTGTGGCCGAGAGAATTAGGGGTTACGCAACGTCGCGGGGGCGCCTGTCCACTATTTGTCTAACGGGGATCTGGAGAGGGCGTTTAGGTGTTACGACGCGGTGATCTTCGTCGAGGCGTTAGGCGGAGTGGTTCGACTGATTTGTCCACACCTCAGAGACAAGGAGGTGGATCCCTCGGTGTTGGTGGTGGGCCGGGAGGGGCGTTACTTCGTCCCGCTGGTCGGCGCCCACAGAGGCGCCAACAAGCTCGCAGAGGAGCTCGTCGCAGCTGGCGGCGCCGCGACGAAGGCGCTCTATTATAAACGTTGTATACATATGTGGGTAGGTTTTCGCTTTTGTGAAAAAGCCTCTCCGCTTCTACGACATAGTTATGGGCAAGTCATTCAGCACCTCCTCCTACCGCCTAGTTGAGGTGGAGATAAAGTACCCCCACGGCGTAGAGCGCCGAGTTCTCGCCGTGACAACCTCGCCCTACACGGGCCACCGATGTTACAGCTTTGCGCCTAGACGGGTAGAGGTCAAGGCGGCCCCCCTCACCGCCTACCTCTAAATAATTTATAACTACGGAGCTTTACACGTCTTGTGAAGCTAGATGCTAAGTCGCTAGATACGAGGGGAAGCGGCGTGCCGTTTAAGTTCTACACAGCCTACTACGTCTCCACCTACAGCCGGAGGAGGGCGTGGACTCTCAGGGAGCTTCTCGACGGCATAAAGACCGCGGATAAAAACACCTTATTTCACCACATGTTTCACACCATCAGGGCTAAACATCTGCTACCGCCGATGTATACCAACGACTTTGCCAGGTGGGTTGGGGAGGAGGTGGGAGATGAGGAGTTGGCGGCTTCTCTCTCCGACGTCTCGGGCGCCGAGCCTGCCACCATAGAAGACATCAGGCAGGAGCTGGTCTCTATCCTAGAGCCTGTAGCCGACGAGAGGCGGGGCAGATCTGAGTTTGTTTTCGTCGGCATGGAGCCTGTGGTTGTTGAGACGAAATACGTGGCGTACACGCTCGCCGATTTCCTTGACTTAATAGAAATGGTGCCGGGGGAGTCGATTATTTATCACTTCGTAACGCGGCGCATCCTTGAGGGAGTAAGCAGGAACGACTTCTCCATTTGGCTTGAGAAGAACTTCGGCCTTACAGAGGTTGCCAACGCGCTTTCGCGGATCGCCCCCCTCATGTACAACAGCGAGGAGGCGTTGAGAGAAGCCATATTGACCACCCTTAAGAGGTGGTTGTTATGATTGAGAAGTATATCCAGTTCGTAGGCGAGGAAGAGATCGACGCCATAGTAAAGCTCGCAGAGCGGCTACAAGACCTCTCCATACTACACGTCAACTCCACCGTTGCGGGGGGCGGCGTCGCGGAGATTTTACACAGGATGGTGCCCTTAATGAGGGAGCTCGGCCTCAGGGTTGACTGGAAGGTAATCAAGGGGGATCCGGAGTTTTTCGCAGTCACCAAGACCTTCCACAACGCGCTACAGACGGGGGTGGGCGAGGTGCCTAAACACTACTACGAGATATACGAAAAGTGGCAGGAGA
>Ga0197144_100809_pt1 | contig 11342 bp, 8 predicted proteins | sample GBS85_MetaG_FD_148670 | JGI IMG/M metagenome (GOLD analysis project Ga0197144, IMG submission 148670) | Sediment microbial communities from Great Boiling Springs, Gerlach, Nevada, United States - GBS 85_MetaG | ecosystem: Environmental > Aquatic > Thermal springs > Hot (42-90C) > Sediment | place...
TGTACCTTGCTCCCTCAGGTCAGAGTAAGTCTCACCATAACTTCTAGTTGTTGTCATAACACGAAGTGTCTTGACCTAGATTTTGTCTTAATTGTTTGATTCTAGGAATTCTTTTAGCTTTTGCTTTTCATCATGTGCTGGTAGTAGTATATTGATTGCGTACTGCAGCGTTCTTTCAAGAAATCTTCTAGCAGTGAACTTTACATGCGGATTGTATGTGCCTCCTCGGCGACCCTGGAGAACTCCCCCGAGCAGTAGGGCCTAGCTAAAGCTCCCTATCCATCGGTCTGCCCATAGTTTACCCTAATTAAAGTTTCTTGCAGACTCCCTGTGGCTCCAGTGATATCTAAGGCTACTCTATCAGGGAGGTTGCCTTGAATACTGTTAGTTTACTGTGAGGATCTTCTTAACTGCTCCCTAAATCGAGGAAGTAGTCTTGGAATAACTGGCGCTTAGACTGTAGCTTCTAGTAGAGTAGGAGTATCGTAGTGAGGGTTAAAGACATATACGAGTTCCATACCCCACGTTCTAGTAGGTTATGCGATGCTATCTGTAGTTACTGCTCTCACTTCAGTTCTTGTTCTAGTACCTTCGCTAATTCCCTCTTGAATTTCCTAACGTTCTCGACGCTTCGAAATGGTAGGGGGAGGACGTAGTAGGTTCGTGATCCTAGGTTTAGAAACCGCCTAGCTTTCTTAAACATAGTTCTCCCTATGAAGACCACCTTTACAGGTCTTAACACCTCCAACTCCTCATTGAGGTACTTCACGCAGCACTCAATAGCCCTACTTACTTCCTGACTTGAAAGTCCTCCTATTGGGCACTTAACCACGTCTACTAAGTAGAATCCAAGCTCCTTAAACTTCCTAAAGAACTCATCCTTACCTATCCTACCCTTGAAGAGGACTTGGTTTATGTAGTATGCGAGGCTACGCGGTCTCTCCGGCCCCGAGGCGTAGAAGTACGCACTTCTTTTCCACATAAAGGCTTTAGGAGGGGACTCAGCTACGAAGAGTATACTGACGACCTCCGGGACATGCTGGGAGTTCAGCTCAAGAGCTCTATCTCGCACTCCTATACGCTCTTTACAGTCTGCCCTCCTAAGGATGGAGCACCCCTCACAGTACTTGTTGTTAAGTACTTCTTGGATAACCGGATTACGCATCGTGAAGTTCACCAATACCCTGTATGTGTAGAGAGACCTAATAACCTAGTGGAGTAGCTAATTAGTCCCGGACAAGTTAATGGATCTGATCTACGACCTAAGTACACTCGCTAAGAGTTGCTTGCTCGATTCCAATATCGTGAATGTTTAACCCAAGACGTCTGGCGATTTCGTGGTTTACACTATACAGCTTTAAGTAGTTATGCTGTCCTCGGGTAAGCCACCGCTAACCACTCCTAGGAAACGCTGTATAGGTCTCTAATCCAGTGCCACTAATCAGTGTTAAGTCGGGGCACCCCAACTTCTTCTCCAGCTGAGTGTGTTGATGTGACTTGCCCCGACTGCGACTGCACCGTGTATATATAGGTGTTCTACTCTGGATACGCCTTAGCTACTTTATCTACAAACCGCTTCAATGCTGATGATAACGCGTCCGCTACTACCGGTGAGATGGCATAGCCTCCGTCGCGTCTCATCCTAGGTACCGTTCTTGAGAGCTCTATTGCTAGCTCAAAAAACGCTGAAAAGGCTTTTGCCACACCAGCGTAGCGCCCGTCTAGGAGCTCGTTGAAAAGCCTACTCCACTTCTCGATGCTCCTAGCTCTGCGGACGAGAATCAGATAGGCCCCTACAACAGGCCCTAGGTCTTCCCTGACGCTGTACACCTGCTCAGAGTCTGAAACCCTTAACGGTACAGTAGCTCCCTGCCTAGCGAGAGCCTCAATAACGTCCCTAAACACTTTATTAGCATTCCTACCACTAAGCCTTAGAACTGTAGTTACACTACTCTCACTACCTATATTGTACAGCACCTCGGTAACTCGACTCTTCTTACGCAAGATTATGTAATATGTGTGCCCGTTGTAAGACATAGAGCTCTACACCACTCTATACGCTTCTATAAAAAACGTTACCCTACTTAAAAGAGCTAGAGGGATATGGCTAGAACTACCTCCGTAGCTAAACCCGTGTGTAACATATATGTAGTTCTCGTGAACTGATGCTATCACGTCGTAGCCGTGGTCTGACAGAGTCAATACTCTCCCGCTACGAGCCCTCTCCAGAACTTCACAAGCAATCCTCTCGATATCCACTCTATCCACGAACTCATCTATACCCAGTAACCCGACTTCGTGCACCTTCTCATCTATAAACGAGCTCTTCATAGAGAACAGAGCGCCAAGCTCATTAGCTATATACTTGGCTATCCCAAGCAGTGACACGCGGTGTCCAGTGCCGTAGAGCTGCTGTGTTACAAACCTTGTTACACCCACAGGATTCACGAAGACAGTACTGAGAAACACGGACTTTACGCTTTTAACCCTTAGAAACGCCGAAATAGCTAGTAGCTCAACTAGCGACATACAGTCGTATACGAGGACGTAGTCAATTCTCCCCACTTCATGCTTCACAGACTCAATAACGTGCCTAAGGTCTGCCTCTCCATGGACTAGAACTGGTCTACTAGATGCTAGTACCGAGTCTACTTGTTCGAGTAAGTGGTAGAGCTTGTCTACAAGCTCCTTCTTCGCAGCAGCGAGTAGCGGTGGAGGAACTCTCCTCTCTAAAGGTTTAAGCAGCTCGAACCTCTCGGACCTTCTCCGAAGAGCTGCATACACGAGCGCGTACATAAGGGCCCTGTACAAGCTCCCCAGGCTGTAGCTCGATGCAAACCTCTCTGCTACAATATCCCGTACATCCTCCAGTAGCTCGTAGAGCTTCTTCAACCAACCACCTCTGCGCTAAGACGCTTTCTGGGAAATTCGTAAGGCGCCATCTCGGATAAGATGTTGACTACGTTCTGCCTGAGCTCTATAGCAAGGTCAGCGATACACCTAAGCTCCCTGTTATCGAACTCCCCATGGGAGAAGACAAGCTTTATCAAACCGGATAGAAGCTTCTTCACAGCCTTCTCATCCCTTATAGTATAGCTACCCACAAGCTCAACGTGCTGCTCAACTACAGCCTCGAAGCTGTACGCCCTCATCCTGTGAAGTATCTCTGAGAGGTAGTCAGTTGCTAGGGCATAGCCCTGTGCTAGATATATATCGCTCTTGAGTATCTTGGGGAGCTCCCACCCAGGTAGGAGGCCGTGTATCCTGTCGAGAAACGCTGTATCTTTCATGAAGTCGGGTAGGTAGTCGGTGATGTTACCCAGGACGCCTTCATAGCCGAGCTCGACGTTCCCCATGAAGACGAGCGAACAGTTGCTGTGCGCCCTCTTGAGCTGGCTACGCTCGAAGAAGCCGTCGACCATGTAGTCCTTGAGCTTCGCCACAACCTCGTCCGGATTGCTAAACCTGACTTTGGCTATTTCATCGAAAACTACAGCGTCTCTAGTACCTATATCTCCAAGAGCCCTCAGCCTAGCGTCGTAGAAGAGCCTTGCAGCACTAATGGTACCTCCTGCGTAAATCCTCGTGTAGTACGATATGTTCCTGTAAAGGTAAGTCTTCCCAGTAGCCCTAGGGCCTAGCTCTAAGAGGTTGACATTACCCTCGATTAGTGGTACAAGCCTCACCAGCAGTAGGAGCTTCTGCCTCTCACTATACATTGACGGGTTAAGCCCTACACTCTTCACTAGCAGGTCTACCCACTCCTGAGTAGTGAATGCCTGCCTACCCTCAATAAACACCTTAACGTCTACGTTGTACACCTGAAACGGCTCAAATTCGACAAGGACTAGGGGTGTAAAGGGAGGCTTATCGCGCCCTCTAGACGTTACAGCTTCTGCTAGCTCTGGTCGGTACTCGAGGACCCCTATTCCCCAGAGTTCAGATAGGATCCTCTCGTACCGCTCAACAATATCCTCACGCACTAACGCATCGTATATCTGGAGGTTAGGTATGTGGAGAAAGTACATGTTTCTCTTAAGGTCTACGTCAACCTTGTATTCGTCTATGAGGGTTACTCTACCCTCACGCTTAGCTTTACTGAGCACCCTATCCCTATCCTTAGGCTCAGGGTAGTACTCCTCAACAACCTTGGTTAACTTGCTAAACCAGTTAGCTGGGTCGCTATGGTAGTACCTAGATATTAGGTACTCAGCAATGAAGCGCGGTAACCTCGAAACCACTTCAAGACGTGCAAGCCTCTTATCAACAGCGATATCCCCGAAAACCCTCAGCACCTTCTCGTCTAGCGAATTCATAGCGCTCCTGCCCTAAGGACTATGCAGGCAGATACTTGTCGAAGCTAGAGCGCCTCGCCTTCAGGTACTCCCCAAGCAGACTTTTCACGTTGCTTTCTGCCACGGATTTAGACAAGTGTATATCCATCGAGACCGGTTTGTTCTCAGATTTTGACAGCCTGCTAAGAAGGTTTATCACCGCCTTTACCTTGGGGTCTGTTAACGTCTTCAGCACAGACTTCTTCAGTACTACGTGCAGTGAAAGGCTCTCTGTGTCCAGCTTAAGCTCAAGAGACTTTATCTCGGCGTCGAGCTCTTCTAGTAGATTACCTAAGGCCACTAATCTCTGATAAACTTCATCTACGTTAAATTCTGCCGGTAGTTCTAGAGGTATGTACTGAATAGTACGTTCTGGTGCAATGGGTTTGGGAGGTTGCACAGGTATAACGTCTACCACAGGTATTGTTGTAGACACCCCCTTAGCTTCCTCTATGGCTTTCTTGGGCTCCACGTGAAATTCAATAACACCCGAGCTCTCGTTGACCACTATAACTACGTCTTTGTCGTCCAGCTCTATCCTCTGATTATTGAGGTACTTTATGGTATCGCGAGCAACGCTGACGCTTAAGGGCTTAACTCCATATGTGCCAAGCATTATGTTCTCAACCACTTCTTCAATCCTATCACTCTGCCTCGAAACGCTTTTTCCAAACTCCTCGCGGTAAGACTTCAATAGAGCTGTAGCTATCTCTATGGGGTTACACTTATACGCAAGCTCCTTGATCATGCTAGCAAAGAACTTGTTGACTATTGCGGCGTAATCTTTTAGTTCAGGCACCTTAATAGCCTCGGTCAACCTTTCAGCGCTCTTTACAACCTCTTCCCCAATTACAACGTCTTTTGTTACGAACTTATTTGCATCTAAGCTATAGTATATCACTTTGCGGTATAGTTGAAGGACACTAACTGCTATATCCCTTGAAAGCCTCACAAGCTGAGCCTGTGCAAAGCTCCTTGCCTCCTGTATTTCTCGCTCAATCTTACTCCGAAGTTCACGTAGATGCCTCATCCTGACCTCCTCGCTTAGAATGCCAAGTAGGTCCTTACGCTTAACAAGGACCCCCTCATACTCGCGCAACCTCTCACTTAGAACGACCTCCTTCTTAGACAAGTAGTCCAAGAACTTCTTAGTCCCTTCGTACACCACGATTCTATCGAGCACGCTACTCATCCTAGTCTCTGAGAGGTCTGCTACTAGCACAACTATGTGTAGAGGCCTCCCTATCTTGCCCTGCTTCACGGCGTCCTGCAGCCCCTCAGAAACCGCACCTACTATAGACTCATAACTTCTCTTTAACACGTATAGGTCCTTGAACAGCTCGATGTCCCATGGAGGCACTACAACGAGTAGAAGCTTGCCCTTGCTTTGTGCTTCTCGGAATGCAGGGTCTGATAAGAGTAGCTCTACATCCCTCAATTTCCCGTACTCCAAGAGGGAGATGGTGACGTCGTTGGAGCACCCATCTACAGCGACTCGCAAGTTTACGAATAGTGACGGTATAGTGCCGGTTTGCCTAATGTACACAGGTATGTAACTCTTGTTTTCCAGGTTCTTTCTCTCTTCATGGATATATGTTGCTAGCTTATTGTAGACCGTTCTGAAGAGTGACGGGAGGTAATACCTCTCTCCATCGACCTCTTTCTCGTCTATTCTAGCACTCTCCGCACGTAGTTTCTCTAAAGCCTCGCTAAGCCTCTCAATCGTTTGAAGGGCTTTGCTCTCTGGGAAGCTCTCTATAACCTCTAGCTGGAGCTCCCCTAGCGTGGAGCAGTAGCGCTCCAAATCTCTTCGCTCCCTTGACTCTAGAACCGTTAGTATGTTAGCGGTAACGCCTTTTGCGAGAATGTACTTGACAATCAGCTCGGCTGCTTCGCGCTCCTCATGACCGACCTTGTTTAAGGCGAGCTCTAAATCCCCTATGGCACTAGCCCAATCACCTTCGAATTCACGCATGAGCTTTGTCTGCGCTACGCCAGGGATGCTGAGATGCTTAACTCCGATTGTGTAGCTGCCTTCAGGGTCTCTATATAGGGCGTTCTGCGCGGCCTCTCCTGCAATCCCGATGACAGTCCTCACGAACTCCGTTGCTGGGGTGTCGTTCACATTCATAACTTTCTTTAAGAGGTGTATTAGTCCTAGAGATAACGGGTAAAACCTCTTCAGCTCCTCCTTGTAGCGCATGAAGATCTCTACTAGGTTCAGCTGCCTAGCTATGCCCTCTAGCCACGCTACGTAGTCCTCTTGGAGCTTTGTCAGCTCAAGGCCTTCAAGAGTCTTCAATACCCTATAGCGCGCTATTTCAAGTGCGTGCTCTGGGCTGTACGAAAGCTCTGCTAGGCTAGTCCCAGAAAGACCTCTGCTATAGCGCTCCGCTATTACGTCAAGGTCTTTGAGAAGGCCTATAATCCTGTTGTAAACGACCTCGTTATCCTTGTTCTTTATAGCTAGAGCCTCTATCTCTTCACGGTCTTGCTCTGCGACAACCCATATGATAACGCCTGCTACTAGCTTGCCGTGGAGCTTGGCATAGAGGTAGCTTAAGAAGTTCACAATAGCGTTTGCTTCGTAGTACACCCTCTCAGCTTCCTGTTGTCTCCCCTCTCTCATCTTATCGGTGAAAACTCTGAGCCTCTGCGCAAGACCCCATCCCAGCTCATCTACGAGAAGCAGTAGGCGAGGTCTTCTACCCACATTCCTATACTTCTCCATAATCTCAGCGATGAGCTCTGCTAGCTTCTCGCTGTCACTAGCTAGTGTGTAGAGCTCTCGCTCGTATTTCTTAAGTACTTCAGATACCGCCCCGAGGAGATAGGAGTCCTTTATGTACGTTACTGGGTGTGTTGGGTTTACATACGCCTTGAGCTCCTCAACAATCTTTATGAGCGGTCTCTCTCTAGAGCAGTCAATTCCAAGTACAAGCGTCTCTCTCACAATGTTCTCGGGAATGTTTATGTTCAAGCCGTAGGCTCGCCTATAGACATCAGATGTGAAGAGATGCCATAGGAGGATTAAGGCGTGAGTTTTGCCAAATCCAAAACCTCTCTCTAAGGTGCTCCCCACAATAACGGGTATGTCTAGTCGCTCACTTATCCTATCAATGAACATTTTGAGCGGTGGAGTAGGGCATGTTATCTCTAGCACGTAGTTGGGATCTGCGAAGTTCGTTCTCTTAACGTTGTTTACCCAGTCCTCTAACACGGAGTTGAAGCTTGGTACTAGCTCCTCTTTCAACCTGTCTATAGGGGTTTTAAACTTAAAGACCTGTCCTGCAGGTCTCATTCTACACCACCTAAGCACGTGGTAGGAGGTTTAGAAGAGTTCTAATAGCCAGCTCCCTAGCAACAGTAGGTTCAGGCCCGCTTGAGGCTCCCTGGAAGAACCTGCTGAGACCCCTACTCTGGGCTTGCTTGAAGCCCAGGTCTACGTCACGCGCTGTCTCCAAGAGGAGTATGGCTACCGAGGCTGCCTCTGTAACGTCTTCATTAGTCCACGTTGCTATCTTCCCCCTAATGCTCGTTGCTCTTACCGTGGGAGCCCCAATCTCGTATAGTGCTAGATAAGCGAGGTATATTGCCCTGCCGGGCACTAGCTGTGAAAGGTTAGACCAGGTGGTCCTAGCACCAGTAGCGCTTAAGGCCTCAAATAAGAGTGGGTAGTATGCCTTACCCTTCCTCCTACCCTCCTCTTCCCCCTCCTCTTCACCTTCTTCCTCTTCGGACTCCTCTACGATGGACTCCCCGAGGAGCCCGGTCTGTCTGAGCTTGTCAATGTCGTAGCCTAAGAGCTTTGCAACAGTTTGTGCAAAGTCGTAACTTAGTGGGAGCGGCTCGTCTCTATACCTGCCCGTTTCCAGGTCTACTCTCGACAGGAACCACAGCGTTAGGTAAGACCTCGTAGCGGGGTCTCGCAACATGGCTCTGCGCGCGTACTCAACAACTTGGTTAGCGTCTTCATTAGCCAACCTCACGGGCCCGGAGCTAGTTAGCACCCTATGTAGCAGTGGAGCGACAAACAGCTCGTCCACCTTAGTGGCAGCAGCGTCGAAGAGCGGGTCGAACTTGTCTAGCCCTGGAATCTCGAACCTTGTAGCTATAGACAGCGCGCTACCGAGCATCAAAGCCATCATGTCCGCTGGGCTAGCATCAGCCTCTCTTGAAACCTTCCTAGCATCCTCAACAACGCTCCTAGCTACCTCAACAAACTCTGGGTGGTTGAGCAGGCCTCTCTTAACATCTGTGCCGACCTCAAGAAGCCTCTTCCTCGGGTACTTCCTAGCAACTATGATAAGGCTAGTCTCCTGAGCTACAACGTTGACCTGCTTCTTGTACCTAGTCTTCATTTCTGTCTGCACAGGCCAGACCTTAGAGACCACGTAGCCGGCCTCGTAGAGGGACCCACCTATAGTCCTCCACGCAATGTCTGTCGGGTGGGTGAACCATAGCACGAGAACGCCGTCATCCTTAAGCACCTTGTACGTCTCCTTAGTGAACTCCTTAAATAGCCTCTTAAACCTACCACTAGAGTCCTCCTTGTCGTAGGTAACGACCTCGCGCTCGCGAGGAACAGTAGGGCTTGTCCAGCTCCACCCTGACAGCCTTAGCCCCGGCTTGAAGAGCAGCTCTAATACTGGCTTTAGGGCCCTGCGCAGGATTACCCAGAAGAACTCACTTCTATCACTGTAAATAACTTGCTCAAAGTATGGAGGGTCAACATTGATCACATCGACTGTGCCAACACCTAAAATCTCAGAGAGCCTAGTTGCATCGCCAAGGTAAACCTCCACTCTATCACCGAGACCAGCACCGCGAAACTCATCAGTTAAGAACTTCAGCACAGGAAGAATGCCACCAACAGTTTCCGTGAACTCACTAGACTCTGCAATGTGGGGTTCGAGAGCCCACTCAAGTGCCCAATCAATACGTCTAATTTCACAGTACTCTTGCCTAAAGTCTATGGTGCTCTCACCTCTTATTGTTGGTGATATGACAGCTCTACCACCGTGCCACAATGTAGCTATAGTGTTGTAGTCTGCCAGCTTGTCTATAGAGAAGGCTAGGTAGAATGCTACCGCTGCTCCAAACTCACCGTTGCTGGAGGCTAGCTTCTCAGCTGTTTCAGCTACTATCCTCGATAGTTTAGCTATGGCTAGTAGCTGCCTTGGGTTGAAGAGCATGTACCAGTGGGTAAGCCCCTTGTTCCTGCCTGTGCTAGCCCACCTGTTCTCCATTGGTATCTCGTCTATAGGTATGTACTCCTGTAGCTCTAGGATTTCGTTGCTCAGGTCTCTGAGTGCTTGTATAAACCTCTTTCTCTCCTCCTCGTCACCCCATATGGCTACGAAGGTATCACCGACTTGCTTTACTAGGGGTATGTGTAGCTCTAGTAGCTTCTCTTCCATCTCCGGGGTAACCTGCTCTAGCTCCTCAACAACACTCTTCATCAGCTTGGCGTGCTCGTGAAACCACTTATCGAAGGCCGTCTGCCCAGTCTTGGCTCGCCCTCTAAGCTGGAACCACTTATTGCAGTAAGGGCACTTAATATTGTTGCCCCTCTTCTCAATTGGTTTGCTCACGCTTTCATCAGTAGTCTCGGCTGTGAACGTCTTCCTCTCCTTGTCAAATTCTATCTTAAGGTATCTCCTCTTGAATCTCGAAGCGCTAGTTATCCGCGGAGCAACGCCTTGAACAGGTATGAGCTCTCTGCAGAACGGGCACCTTACACCGCGAGCGAAAATGTAGTTCTCAGCATCCTCTCCATAGTACTTACCAAGCTCCTCTCTAGCTCTCGCAATGAATTCCTTAGCAGCCTTAAGAGTCTCTTCAAACAAGCCTGCATCAGCGTACTTAGCTGGGAACTCCACCGTAGCCTTCAGGATTAGGTAAGCAACAGGGTTGTACTCGATAGCTATAGTCCTAAACCCAAGCCTCAGCGACTCAAGAGGAATACTGCCACCACCAGCCATAGGATCGACAACGACGATGTCACGCATGTTTCTACCAAGGTACTTTCTGACCAGCTCTGCAACAAATTCCCTTCGGGGTTTAATCATGTAAATTACGTTTCCTTTTGTGTATACATCATAAATACCCGTGAATCGCTCTATGAGGTTCACATCTATGCTGGAGGGCAATGTCGCTGTTAAGGTTAATACTCTTGAAGTTCCGGCAGGTCTTCGTGCAAACCATGTGTGGATATTATGTATCTTTGGTATTCTAATAAAGCTCGCTTCTTTAGCACTTAAAGTGTTGAGCTTTGAGAGCGGTAAAGCCTCCTCTATAAGCTTCTTATTATCAAGAACCATATTTTCACCCAGATAGCCATTCTTTTAATGCTTTTGCTTTTGCTCCTAGCCCCTTGAAGCCTGCTATTACCTTCTTAGTGTGTGGTGTTAAGTCTGGTAGTAGTTGTTGGTAGTGCTTGTTTAATGCTATGAATACTTCGTCGTACTCCTTGTTCTTCACAATCTTAAGTATCTGGCTCCGTAGCTTCCCAATTTTCTCTGGGTCCCTGGTTGCAGGCGTTAGAATTCTCCATCCGCTTCCTGTTGGCGGTTTATATGGTAGTTTTGTTTCTGGTGTTACTACCTCTAGGTCTTCTGTAACTGTAATTATATCTACTCTCTTCTCTCTCACCTTATCCATATTGTTCTCAATAATTCTGTAGAAGAGGCCGTTGTAGCGCTCTATAGCTGATAGTGGTTCAGGTGATGTGTTTCTCCTGTAGGATGGTCCGAGAATTAGTAACTTAGCCATATAGTCACCTGCCAGCTTTCCTCACGTATATACGCCCATTCTCGTAGATCCACTCAATTGAGTCGCCATTGTTTATCTCGAGGAGCTTACGGACCTCTCGGGGTACAGTGGTTCTATTGTTCTTGTCTACCCTTGTGCGCGCAAGAACAGGCATAAATGTAGCCCTCTAAGCCCGCTTTTAGAATGTGCTCTAGCAAATAATAAATGTTTTCATCTATACACACCTATACAAAA
>Ga0197144_100812_pt1 | contig 11324 bp, 13 predicted proteins | sample GBS85_MetaG_FD_148670 | JGI IMG/M metagenome (GOLD analysis project Ga0197144, IMG submission 148670) | Sediment microbial communities from Great Boiling Springs, Gerlach, Nevada, United States - GBS 85_MetaG | ecosystem: Environmental > Aquatic > Thermal springs > Hot (42-90C) > Sediment...
GGCGTTGTGTTTGCAAACGGGTGGTGGTGCCGCCAGCTCGGCGTCCCGGTGGCGCCGCTGAAGGGATACGGCGTCAGAGCCCTCACTGCTCAGAAGCCCGGGAGGACCATCGCAGATTTCGTGGGCGGGGTGTTCGTAGTGCCCTTCTCCAGGTGGGTGAAGATCACGGGGAGGTTCGACGTAGATCCCCACCCAGATCTGAAGTACCTCGGCAACGTGCTGGAAGCCGCGAAGAGGTGGGTCCCCAGCTTCGAGGTGTCCGACATAGCCGTGGGCTACAGGCCTTGCACCCCAGACGGGTTACCCGTCTTAGAGAGGCGTGGCGACGCCGTGGTGGCCACCGGCGGCTGTAGACTTGGCTGGACCTACGGGCCAGCGATGGGGATGCTCGCGGCGGAGCTGGCGCTGGGCAAGAGAGGAGACACGCCCCTCACATCTAGAAGATTCAGATTGTAGCGGCGCCGTATTACTTTAGGGTTTTTCTTGGAGATGGCGGTCTGCCGGCTTTGCAAAAAGACAAGGAACTTATCCCGTGCGGCTTGCCATACAGAGAGGAGAGGCTCTACAGCGCCATCTGCCCAGTCTGCGGCTTAAAGATGGAAGAGGAACCAGACAGACGCGTGAAGTGCCAATGCGGCTTCGAAACCCACCGCGACGAAGTGCCGGCGCTGTGGGCACAGAGGCGGTTCCGCGAATTAATAACCCCCCCCTTTTCCATCCACATCTTCGCCGTGGCTGAATCTATTTTAAACCCCCTTGAAAAATACGGTCATGAAGAGCGGCCGCCCACGCGGGCCGGCCCGGTGGGCATACGTAACCCCGCCGCAGGCCCGTCTCGGCGCGCCGCCGCGCTCGCAGGGACCCCGAGCCCCCGGGCGGCGGGAGTTGAAATGGGGCGTCCGTAGCTACATCCTCCAGAAAGAGGGAAATGAAAAAAAGAGGGGTTAACTCACTTTCAGCTTTATGTCTTTGAAGGTTAGTAAAGCCTTCATCTCTGGTTGCAAGGCGCCTATTTTTATCATATCTGCTTTTGTCAGTTTGTAATCTGGGTTCTGCGCCGCCAGCTCTACGCTCGGGGTCGTCACGGCGTTGGCGCCGACGCTATATGGATGGGCCATGATTAGAAATACGTGGCCTGGCTTAACCACCTGGCTTATCCAGACAACTGCGGGCACGGAGCCGTGTTGGTTGTATATCACCACCACATCGCCGTTTTGCACGCCCTCTTTCTTGGCGTCTTCTGGATTAACCTGGACAAATGCGTATGGCCACCGCCTTATCAACACCTCTGAGCTGGGATCGGCGTAGCCCGTCTGCCATATCTCGTTGTAACGTCCGTTGATGACCCAGTACCTACGCCCCTCCACGTCTTTGACGTGGGGCGGATAGCCCAGCCACAACGCCGGCCACACCCTCAGTCTTTTGACCGCGTAGTCTCTTGCCTTCTCGGAGGGCACTAGTTCTATCCTCCGCTCGATGGTGCCGTCGGACTTAACCACCACCTCCTCTCTATACTGCGGGTTCAAGGCAGGCTCCATGAGGTTGACTATGCCCCTCGCCTCTATGGTGCCGTCTGGGCCGATTTTGAGCTCTGTCAGCGGTAGTATCACGCCAACTGTCCTAAACTTGCGGAGGATGTTTAAGTCAAGTTTTTTAAACGCCGGAGTCCAGTACTGGACCTCCCAGCCGACGCCCAATTTGGCATATGTCTCGTCGGCGTTGGCTATGTACACCTTGAATATCTCGTTCTCCACCTCGAAGCCGGGGTCTCTGGCGTTTTTCTCCACGGCATCCCATATGGGTTGGAAAGCCCTGCGGAACCTCTGAGCAACAGGGTCGTTTCCTCTACCCTCCTCCTCGTAGAGCTCCACAACTCTCTTAGCCACCATCGCGTAGATCCACCAATCGGGTTTCGCCTCGCCCGGCGGATCCATCCACGCGTCGCTGATCCTGAACCTCCGCTCGTGGACGGACATACGCACGTCAGGCACCTCCCCGTTGTTAAACGCGGCGGGGAGCACCACATGCGCGTCTTCTAGCATGAAGGTGGGGTAGATGTCTTGCACTATGACAAACAAACCGCCGGTCTTCTCCAGCGCCTCCAGCACCTTCTCGGCATATTCCCTGGAGCTGGGTCTCGTGGTTACAGGTATGTCCAAGACCTTTACGTCGTACTGCTCGCCGCTGTCCCTGCCAGCTACCTCCGCGAGGTCCTCGGCAAATATGTACCTCGTAACCCTCCAAGCTCTCTCGCCGATCGCGGCCTTCAGCCTCTGTGCTGCTGGCGCCAGCTTGTAGTTATCCATGTCGTGGACCCACAACACCTTCCCCTCGCCCGCCACGAGGCGGAAGTCCGTGGTAGGCATGTAGCGGTCGCCGATGGGCCACTTAGTCTTGTAATACCCCTCCGCATAGACCTCCTTGTACCACTCGTCGAAGAGACGTTTATAGTCTTCATACGTCCTCAGTTCTATGTTTTTCTCCTTGGCGAAATTCCACGGACTTATGTGATGTCTCTCTGTAGTCCAAGGCGGCGGGGGAGGCTCAGGTCCTGCGTAGCCCTCCTGGTGGCCGCCCTGCCGCTGACAGCCTGTACCCGGCACGCCTCTGAAGGCCCCCACCATTGTGCACAAATCGACTAGGGCGTAGATAGATCTGTAGTTCTGGTTCCAGATAATCCCCTTCTCGTACATCAACCAAACTCTCTTCGGCGCACCGCCGGGTTTAGGCGCGGCGAGGATCTCCGCCGCCTTCTCAATATCGCGCCGCGGAACTCCTGTGATCTTCTCCGCCTCGGCTAAGTATTCATCAAGCGTCTTTCTGTTCACCTCAAGAGCTTCCTCGAGGTAAAGCCGCCAGGCGTTTTCATCCCACCCGAAGCCTCGATTGGCTGCCTCTCTGTAAACGTTGAGTATCTTGTCCATAGCGTCTCTGTATTTCTCGTAGATTACACGCGCAACGGCGTTGGCCAGTACGATGTCCGTGCCTGGGTTAGGGGCGAGGTGTAGCACCCGGTCTGGCGCCGCGGCTTCGGCGGCTTGTAGAGTCTCAGACTTACGGGGATCTACGATAACCATGTAGGTATCCACCACCGGCTCGCCTCCGAACCACCGCCTCTTCTCCTCGGCTGTGTTACCTCTGAGATTTTCTAATGCATGTTCGATAAACATCACAGTGCCGGTGGTAAACGGATTCGCGCCCCAATACACAATCACATCTGCAAGTCTCAAGTCGTGGAGAGAGTTGTTCACGGCGCCGGGACCGGCGTCCCCTATGGCAGGGTTCTCCGGTCCGAAAAACGGCCTGTTATGTATCCTGGCAAACGCAGTTCTTACGCCATAGAAGAAGAAGAGTCCAGCCGCCGTATTTTCAATCATGGCGCCTCCGCCTCCGTGGTCCATACGGTGTGCAAAGACGGCATGTCCCTCCTTGCCCCAACCCGGCCTCTCCACGCCCCACTTATCTATTGCGCCCTTCACCACACGCGCTACGAGATCAATGGCGTAGTCCCACGACACTATTTCAAGCCTACCGCCGAACCTCACCATGGGGTGTTTCAGCCTTCTGGCCCCAGCCACGTTCCAAGGCGACCAGTTCCGCTCGCCGTTTGTCCCCCCGCGGATGGAGTGATTGCCCCGGTTGATTGGACACTCTGGAGAAGGTATCTGGGCCACATAGACCTCTCTCCACTCGCCTGTGCCTCTGCCGCGTAGCCAGTCGCGCCTAATAGTCCTCACAACCATGGCCTCAGATATCCAGGGGATGCCCTGGGAGTGCGTCAAAGCGCCTAATTTCGTAAAATCTGTAGATTGAGGCGTCAGCTCTTTGCCATAGACGCTATCCTTCAATCTATAAACCACGCCATGTTCGCCGGGCTTCAGCCCGCCCTCCTTGCCAGCGGGCCATACATAGACGTCGTAACCGCAACCCACATTGCAGAACTGACATACAGTGGTGTGCCTCTCTGCACCTGGCGGCGGGACGGGGACCCTGCCCGTGTATCTAAACGACATAGCTACAGATTTCTAAGCTTGCCATATACAAGCTGGTTTATCCCCACGGCGTATATGTCCCCCGTCTTCTCGTCGTATTCCAGAACGAGCTGGACAAGGTTTTGAGTGGCGTGGCCAACGACGACCTTGCCGGCGCGAGTTAAGTCAAACTGGCTGTAATGTATCTGACAAACGGCACAGTTTGTCTGGGGTCAAAGACAAGAGGCCCGCCCATGTGTGTACATACGGGCACAAACGCCACGATATCTCCATCTGGACCCACGCCGCCTTCCGCCCTCTCCCTGAGCTTTGTAACCCACACCCTCACATTGGCATACTCCCTAGAAAGAGGCCTGCCAGGCGCAATCTCCGCAATATTCGCAAGCTTCGTCCGTGGATAGCCCGTGACCGGAGGCGGCGGTGGCTGGGTAATCGTCACCGTTGTCGGCTGGGTAACAGTCACAGACGTGGTTGCAGTTTCTCTAACAACCTCCCTTCTTGAGAAGAGGGAAGCCCCTATCACGGCGCCTATAGCCAAGCCGCCTACTGCCGCAAGCGCGTCACGACGAGTGACGCCGCCCTTTTTCTCCTCCTTAGACTTTTCAGCCATGTTAATAAGAAAACACAGAAATAAAAATTTTTCGTCTATTACCATCATCTTAACATATGTTAACATAATCTCCCCTTGTCAATCAAGTAGCGCCGGACCCCCCGCTTTAAGGGAGGGTTGGGGCCGGAGGACCTGGGTCGCCCCTCGCGGGGCTTGGGTTTTGCCGTGGATAGAGGGCGGACAGAGGGAAACCGCCTTAAAGACCCTCCGCGGTGCCTGTTGCGGAGGCGCGCTGTTAAACCCCCTCTCCACCGCCGCCCTAAGGGGCAATGGCTACTGTTCTTTATCAGCCACCGCCAGAAGCCTTCCTTTCCGCAAGATCGCTCAACCCCGTTAATAAAAGCGGAGGCTGGGCATGGTCTGCGCCTTTCAATAGAGCATCCATCTTCAGCGGCGGCTTGGACCGCCACGTCGGTTCAGTAGGTAGAGTCTGGAGGCGAGAGAAAAACATGGATTCCCGGTTATGTGGAGGACCTTACAGCCTCTTGTAGAGTAGCTGTATGACTTCGCCGGTTCTGTAGAAGACTAGGAACTTATCCACCATTGGACACGTGCAGTAGAGTAGAAAGGCCTCGCCGGGGTTCAGCTCTATAGCCTCCACAAAGGCGTGGTGTGACTTGGCGAAGGATACGCGGCCGCCGCCTTCGTATCTGACGCGCAGAGTCACGAAGTCTATGTGTTGACCCGGCTCAAGGACGTCTACCACTATGCCGGGGATCTTCATGAACTCCTTCAGCCGGCTCTCGTCGAGGGGCTCGCCGTCGACGCCGAAGTGCTTCAAGGCCGCGGTGTCGACTTCCACGTATATATCTCGATATATAGTTATAAATGTTCTGATTCGTACATCCTTATTATCAACTGCTCATATCGGTTAAGTTTTTTCACGCCTATCATCTCCGCGTTTCCGTTGACCAACTTGTAGTAGGCGATTTCGCCCGGCATCTCTCTTACGGCGTATCTGATCTCCCTGTTACGTGCCATCTCTTGAAAATCCCCCAGCTCAGACACGGCGAAGTAGACGGGCGTATGAAGCACGGCGGTTTTCCGAATCAGCCGCAGAACGTTCAGAGCAAGCTCCCCCAGCCCCTCTCTGTAGGGTCCCGCCAACACAAGCCCGTAATCCACCTCCTCAGCCTCCTCCAAACTAGCCGCCTCCGTTCGTAGTCCAGAGGCTAGGCGAAGGGCCGCCGCCGCGGACGCCATGGAGACGCAACTCTCGGTCTGCTCATAGAAGATGTGAAGACCGTCAAGGTCCTTGGTCAACTCCCAATACACAACGGCAAGCAAAGCCCTGTATCTCAACTCGGCAGGATCCATAGCAGAAGCTAACTCTCTTATATAAGAGATTTTCACGTTGTAAAAAACTTCATAATCCAACACAGTTATTAACGCCAAACAATTTAGTTCCATGGAAAGGAAGCTGGGCATCGCCTTCGCCTCCGGGGCCGCCAACAGGATCTGTTGTCTCGTAGTCTACAGCGCCGCAGCACTGGCGTCTGGTTATAAGGTATATACATCTGGTTAACGAGGGGCTGGTGGCGTTTCGTAAAGACATCCTGCCGAGACTTAACGACGCCGGCGTCGAGGCCACCTATTCGCCGCCCATGTATCTGCCCTATGTGGAGATTTATTTAAAAAATCTCCATGAGGCCGTGGAGAGGGGAACCCTCAAGACTTGGTACGACTTTCTGAAGGAGCTGAAGAACACCTATGGGGAGAAGTTTAAAATTTATGCATGTCCCCTCGCCGCACAAATGTACAGCATCAAGAAGGAGGACTTAGTGGAGCTGGTGGACGACATAAGAGGCGCCGAATACTTTCTTGAGGAGGTGTATGGAGGCATTGTGATGTATCTCTAGTTCTTTTTCCAGTCTTTTCCCGCCGCCAGTTTCATCACGTATTGCGCTAGAGGGCCTAGTCTGCCGCTCGGCGCCGTTATGTGAGGGATGTCGAGCTTGGCGAGGGCTTTGGACACCCCTGGGCCTCCGGCCACCACCAGCCTCCTCCTCAGCTCCTCCACGGCGCGGGGCCCGCCGACCTCCGCGAAGTACCTGACGGCGAGGGCGCTTGTGAAAACCACCAAGTCCGCAGACAGCGCTCTTTCGATAACGTCGACGCCACTGGGCAGGGCTTTATAGGGGAAGAACTCGAGATGTTTACACCCCACCCGTGCCAGAAGCTCCTCGTCCCTCGCCCCGTAGTGAAAAACAACCGCACAACGGCAACCCTCCAGCCGGAACTCCTCCACCGTGGACGCTACCACGGCAGGCCTCACGCCGAAGGCGTTCTGCACCATCACAGCCCCCTTCTCGCCCTCCACAGTGGCCAACCTCATCCGGGCTACGAGCTCCCGCGCCCTCTCGTAGACCCCCGCCGCCTTGAGCTCCTCAGCGACTCGATACGCGGCTCTGCCCGTAGCGAAGACCACGGCGTCGCAAAGCCCCAGAGCCTCTACCACAGCCGCCACGTCCACACGGTTTTCCACCAGCTGGACCACAGGCGCCTCCACTACCTCCACACCCCTCGCAACCGCCTTAAACACCGGCACGGCGCCAGGCGACGTCACTGCGATGCGCACAGAAAAAATAGACGAGGGATATAAACGCTACGCGCTGGGGCGCCAGCCCGGCCGGCGCCGCTACGTCTCGGATATAGAGACCACCCAGCCCAGCTCCACCGACGTATAGCTACCGTCGTCCAGCCTCAACAACAGCCTACCGCTAGCCACGTGGACTAAGACCCCCGCGACCGCCCCTATATCTGTGGTCTGGTCGCACTGGGCTACCAAGACTCTCACCCTCTTGCCGACTAGGCGCTCAGCGTCCATAAGCCGCCGCCAGCTTGGAGTGCCAAGCCTCGGCCTCTGGGTAGGCCTCGGCGTTACGTAACCTGTACCACTTCTCAAGCGGCGGCTTGCCGGCCTCAGAGGTCCTCTTGACCGCGGCGACTGGACACACCAGAACGCAGGCAAAGTCGTCCCGGCAGAGATCCCATATAAGGACAGGCTTGCCCTCCTCGTCGGGCTCCAAAGCGCCGTAGGGACAGTGCACAATACACGCGCCACATGATATACAACTATCCCTAAATATCACCACCTTCTCCATAGTTTTCATATATACACTTTTTTAAATGTTATTAACTATTCAATGAAGAATAAGAGATTTGAGAAGATAAGGAGGCGGTGCGGCGGCCGGAGGAAGTTATGCGAGAGATCAGAAGCGTCCTGGAGATGCGGCTCGGATGCCGCAACCTAGACAAACAGGCGAGACCCGCGGCGATTCCATATGCGCTTTCGAGGAGGGGGGCCTCCGGAGAGGCGGAGCCGCGGCCTAGGAGGCTCGCCGCGGACCTGTCTGAGACGGCCTTGAAGAGGGGGCCACCGTGGGTCCCGCCAAGGGGGCCCTACAGCGGGGTTAAGGAGTGCGGCTGTGGACCTCGCGCTACGCCGGGGGGGGGGACTAGGCTGGGCGGCTTGCGGCGTTGTGGTGAAAAGTTTTCACATACAAAGATAAAAAGTCGCCTCCAACGCGTCCAGATGGATAAGCTCACTCCGGCGGCTAAGCTGGTGGTGACTTACATGGCTCTTCAACACCTGCTGAGGGGCCGCGGCTACGTCACCATAAAGGAGCTACAGGCGGAGCTCCAGATTTCGCAGAGGCGGCTTAGGAGCGTCTTGGCTGAGCTGAGGCGGAGGGGCCTCGTCAAGGTCTACATGGACCCCGCCCAGGGCAGGCTCCACCTCTACGCCCTGGCCTTCGACAACTTTGAACTAGACGTGCCAGCGGTGAGGCCCGGCGTCTACTACATAGATCTTCCCCCGGAGACTAAGATACCCTACGACTTGACCTTCAGAGCATACTCCATAATAAGGGCCAGCGATTTGCTCCTCTACACGCCCACCTTCGAAAACAAGAAGCGGCTGTTTTACCTAACTAGGTGCGTCTGCACCATAAGGCCGTACACGCCTGAGACCATCGAGGAGGCCCGGCAGGAGGCGGAGCGCGGCAAGGTGGTGGCGGTGATCTACAGCTCGCAGGCGGACAAGGTGAAGGTGCCGGAGGACTCCGCGATGCTTCAACACGTCCAGATAGCCATAAGGACGTCGCCGAGATTAAAAGCGAAATAAACCGCCAAGGAAAGGCAGAAGGACGGCGGCGCTAGCCGCGGATGGCCGTGGACGCCTTCTCGGCCTCTTTTATCACCTCGTCGTATGGGGGCTCGTTGCGGGGGTCGTCGGAGTACCACACGTACCTTATGGTGCCGCTTTGATCGATTATGTAGACGGCTCTTTTCGCCAGGTGGAACAGCGGCAACCCCAGGAGGTTGGCCTGCACCACGTCGTACATGGCTATCACCGTGCGGTTGAAGTCTGAAAGCAACGGGAAGTTTAGCCTATTGGCGTCTTTAAACGCCTTCAGCGCGAAGGGGCTGTCTACAGATATGGCGAGAACCGCGGCGTTGGCCTTGTTGAGCAACGCCATCTTGTCTCTGAACGTACAGAGCTCCTTGGTGCACACGGAGGTAAACGCGCCGGGGAAGAACAGCAGTATCACCGGCCTCCCCTCTTTCAACACCTCAGACAGCCTCACAGGCTTCAGCTCCTCGTTGAGTAGTTCGAAATCTGGTGCCTTGTCTCCCACCTTTAATGGCATAACCACCTCTCAATATGAAGATTTAAACATTTTCACAGAAATACGCAATTCCACAACGCCGGCGGATTTATCTAGCCCTCCGAAATCGCCTCTCGACCACGGGATGGGGGCCAAAGAGCCTTCCAGCCCTGCATGGACGCGCCTCGTAGTTCTCGGTAGCGGAGTAAATCACCCAGCCTCGGCTAGATGCCAAACCAGCCGTGCCAAGGTAGGCGCGGGCGGTCCGTGGGACAACGCCGCCCAGACTTCGCCGCCATCGCTGTAAATCACCGGCCTGCTTCTCATCAAGCGGCTAGACGTACAAAATTGAAATTCTAGCCGTAGAGGTGAGCACATCTCCAGAGGCATGGAATGTTTAGAACCTGGAAGAAAAAGAGGCGTTATCTTTTGAACTTTTCGGGGTAGCGTCGTAGCTCTATTAGGTATATAAATATGGCGAGGAGAGTCAATGCGAACATGGCCGTCCATATGGTGCTTTCAAAGGCCCACTTCTTCTCCTCGCCGAGAAGCCGCTCGTAGCCGCCGGACTTGGCAAATATATTAAACACGTCGGGGCTTATTAACATCGCCATGTTCAACACTGCAATGCCCACAGCGACGACGAGGCCAAGATATATGAGCAAGTCGGCCCTATTCATGGCTCTTCTCGCCCTGTAGCTCCATGTAGTACCCTATGGCGACAAGGGCGGCCATGAACAACATAGCCGACAAGATGCCCGCCACAACTCTCTGGTACGAGAGGCCGAGAACGATGTCGTGCATAGAGGAGCCAAAGCCCGGCGCGGCGTAGAGCGCGTAGACGACGTTCACCGTATACGCCAACAAGACGGTTAACACCACCTCCACGAGCAAAGCCACGTAGGTTGCCCACCGCCTGTCGACGCTTAACATCCCGTAGACCGAAAGGGCGCCGACCACCGCTATAGCGGCAGCCACGTATCCAAGCGCCGTGGGCGATAGGGCTTGTACGGCTACTTCCAGCATCATGGGCTCACCGGCTGTGGCGTGCCTGCGTATGGCACCGCGTGCTCCGGCGGGACGTTGATCCGCGTCAGCGGCGTAAGCTCCTTAGGTATCTCCACCAGATAACCCAGCACGGTGCCGTAGCCGATTATGGCGATATACACAACGGCTATCAACACCCAGAACCACCTCTCCTCGATAGAGACACCGCCTCTCCTGTCCAGGAGCGGCACCGCCAACGCAAACAAGACAAGCACAAAGGGCAGACCAACCGAGATGAAGGGATCGATCATCTTGACGTAGGTGTAGTACCACATGACGGGCCAAGGCGGCCTGACGCCGGGCGGTAGCTGCTCGCCGGGGACCCAAGGCTCTAGAAGCGGAAGCGGCGTGAGGGCTGCCAACATGAGTATAACGCTTAGCTGAAGCAGGAGCTGGCCCACGGTAAGCGCGAAACGATGTGGGTAAAACGGCTCCTTCTCCTCAAGAGCCTTCTGCCTAAGCGCCTCGTCTTTTATAGGCGGTGGCGACACGCCGCCGTATAAAATGCCGTTGATCTTGAGCCCAATAAGTACTAAGATAACGGCGGGCACCACCAATATGTGAAGAACAAATATAGTCTTGATGACTTGGTCAGTCACGAAGTTGGAACCAAGCACTGAAAGTACGAGCTGACCCACGGGCAGGCCTAGGTAGTCGAAGTAGCGGAAGAGGTTAAGACCTATCTGAAGCGCGAGTATGCCGTCTAAATGAAGCGGCAGTATGTAGCCCAGCACCGCTTGGTTAATTGAAAGAAAGCCAAGTAAAACGCCCAGTATCCACAACGCCCCGCCGCCGCGCCTCTTGTAGGAGCCCAGTATAAACTTGGCGAAGAAATGCGCCAGAGTGGCGAATATCATCATATATGCCGCCCAGAGGTGGACCTGCCGTAGTATGAAGCCAAGCGGCGTAAGGTAGGTTATGCGGTACACGCTGGCGTAGCTCTGCGTGGCATGGTAGACGCCCTCGCCGTGTCCAAGAAGCGGGTCAGGCGGCGTCACTGCCAGCGATAGACCCGGCACGTAGAGAATCGCCAAGGCAAAGCCGGTGATGGCCAATATGAAGAAG
>Ga0197144_100815_pt1 | contig 11311 bp, 11 predicted proteins | sample GBS85_MetaG_FD_148670 | JGI IMG/M metagenome (GOLD analysis project Ga0197144, IMG submission 148670) | Sediment microbial communities from Great Boiling Springs, Gerlach, Nevada, United States - GBS 85_MetaG | ecosystem: Environmental > Aquatic > Thermal springs > Hot (42-90C) > Sediment...
TGCCTCGTCACGGAAACAGGAACTCCCCTAATCGGCACGCTGTTCATGCAATCCATCGGTGCAACACTGATCGCTAAGTTTGCCGAAAGCGCTGTGGCGCTAAATGTCCCCAATGCCTGATTTTGCTCCACCATGTCAAGTCTCCCCTGCATTTCAGAACCGAGCCCTCCCAGAAACCATCACGACCGTTGCATCGTAGTCCATCAAATCAACGACTCGGTCACGGTAACGCCAAGGCGCAACTGTCAATGTGACTTCGTAGCCTGCAGGGAAGCGGTAACGCAAACTCGCAGTCAAAAATCGCCCGCGATAGTTGCCATCACGAAGTAGTAGAGGGTTGTCGTTGGCAGTCACAAATTCAGTGAAGGCTGCCGAAAAGAAAGTCCGTTCATCAATCACCCAATTAAGCCCCAAAGTTGTGACGCGGCTGTTGGGCACGAAATTGTCCAAAGTCGGGAACACTGTCATCTCGCTTTTTGCCCTCCACGACTCATAGGCATATTCGGCGAACAAATTCAAACGCTGACTTGCGTTCCATGTTCCGCCCAACACGATTGTGTTAGTTGTCAACTCCACAGCCCTCACATCGTTATCCCAGCGTCGGTGGGTCAGCACGAGATAACCGTTAAGCGTTGACGAACCGCCTTCAAGTTTCAATTGCACGAACCTTCTATCGTCCCAGAAGAGTTGGCGTGGGTCTGTTGTGACCATCGTTGGCGGATGGGTCAAGTGTTGGGAGTTGCCTCTCAAAGTGAGTCGCCAATTCTTGCCGATGCGACCGGAAAGTCGTGCTTCCCAAGTCCTCCACCTCGGCACATCAACGAAACTTTGGTCTTTTCGGATTCGTTCGCTTTCTTGTTGCCTGAAACCAAATTGCACCGTCCAACCTCGCCATCGGTGAACTAAGTTAGCGACACCCAACCTTCTTTCTCTCACCCATGCGTTTTGAACCACTGGCAAATCCAACTTATCACGGCGCAGGAGGACAGAAAAATCCGTCGTCGGAGAAATTGCCCAATCGCCGCTCAACGAGAGCGTTTCAACATCGCTGTCTGGTCGGGCAGGCTGCTTTATTGACGAGCGAGCAAAATTGCCTTCAATCCCGACGGCACTGTTAGGCTGCCACAAATAGCGAGCATGCCATCGCTTGACAGTCGTGTCAGGTCGGATGTCAGTTCGGTCAAAGTAACGCCAATCGGTGTAGCCCAAACTGAGTTGTCCCTCACCCAATTTGCCTTCAGCCAATGCGTCCCAGAAGCGAGTTCGTTGATAGTAGGGCAGTTTCGGCGCTTGGAAAATCTGGGCTTGCCTGTCCATCCGATACCGAAGCGAAATTGCAAAGTCTCTCGTCAACAGATACTTCGCCGAGCCTTCTTGCAACTCCCTCTGGCTTTCAGAGACCGGTGCTAATCCTGCGTCAAGAAAGCGGTGCCTGCTTAGATCGGCGTCAAACCTCACCCGACCGAACAGAATGTCAAAAGTGCCTTCGGCTCGGTAGTCCTTCTCGCCGATCCCTTTCAACACGAAGTGCCCTGCATCGCTGCTTGGGAACTTGAAGGTTGGCGTTATGCGGATGGATTTCAGGAAAACGCTTTGGGCAGGCGTTGCGTATTGGCGGAACTTACTCTCGTTGCCGTCCAACCCCCAATGGCTGAACCCCACATCAATTTGGACTTGTTGTGCAGCGGAAAACGATGACAAAACTGCCACTAACCCCACCGCAACGACCCATCGCTTCATCGCTTCTCACCTCCGCAAGCGTAAGAATATCCAACGAGGTGACCACCATGCGAGCGACGACCATATTGCGGCGGAAGGGTGTCAAAGAAGCCGTTCAACGCTTCGTTGAAAGGGTCTCTCAAATTCCGCAAGTTGAAGCCGTTTTGCTGGCTTGGGGTGATGAAGGTTTGGAAGTGCGAGTCATCATTCCCGAACCTGACCTTTCGGTTGTGGATGTCATCGCTGAAGCGGAAGGGGAAATGATTGACCAAATGGGCGAATTGCCTTTCATCTCCGATGTGATTTTCCGTCAAGGCAAGCCGTTGAACGAATTCGTTTCGCCCCAAACTCGTCTCTTGTTCCGCAGGTGATGAGAAATGCCTTCGGAAAGCGTTCATCTGTCTCAGACCCGGCACAACTTGGCGTTCCTGCAGAGTTTCTACACTCCGTCCACGCCTTATGCCGATTGGGCAGTGACGGTTGCTTTTTATGCTGTCGTTCACGCTTTTGAGGCAGTGTTGGCTCGGCGTGGGATTCACAGCCAAAGCCATAGAGAGCGCCGTCGTTATGTCCGTCTCTTGTTCCCACAGATTTGGGCACTTTACTATCGGCTGGATGTCTTTAGCCGTCGCACTCGTTATGATGGTTTCCGACCGCCGCCCACTTTGTTGCGCCAACTTATTGACCATGACTTGCCCAACATCCTTAACCAACTTGGCATCACCCCGTGAATTTTTCACGGCTGTCTCAACCAAACATCGGTGTTGGAGCCATGAACAGCCACATGACAGCCGACATTCCAACAACTTTGCCCTGGGTAGTGATTGTTGCCTTTGTCGGTGTGGCATTGGTTGCACAGACCTCGTGAAAAGGCTTTAAGCAATCGTGGGTTGTGTGAGCCGTGAGGACGATGGCATTCGGTGCAACCTTCACCTGTCCAACCAGCAACTGGGTCGTGCTCAAAAGCGAACGGACCAGATTTTTCAGCGTGGCAGGTTATGCACATCTCCTTGACAACTCGCACCTTCTTGTTAGCAGCCTTGCTGGGATGGACATCGTGACAGTCACTGCAGACCATTCGCCCCTCAGGAACAGGATGGTGGAAGTTGAGCCGAAACTCATTGACCTCACGCTGATGGCACGAACCGCACAATGTCAACTCATCGGTTTTCAGCAACCCTTTCGTTTCCGGTGTCGTCACGAAAATTCGCCCCATCAACTTCAAACCGTCGTTTTTGCCCTTGTCCCGTGTCCCCTGTCCCGTGTCCCGATGAATTTGGTGACAATCAGTGCAAGAGACATCGGCTTGAGCGTGAACAGTCCTGTGCCATTGAGAGAGGCGCATCGTGTCGGCATGGCAACGAAGGCAAACGAGGGCAACTTCTTTAGGCTTAAGCCGCGAAAAACTGATGACCTTCGTTCGGTCCTTGACATCTTCAAGGTGGATTTCCCCAGGTCCGTGACAGGCTTCACAACCTTGTTTGCTGACGGGCAACTTGGGGTCGCGGACATAAAGGGCGTGTGGTGAAGCGTTAAAGGTTTGGACATAGGGTTTGTGGCATTGAGCACATTCTTTCTCGCCGATGAAGGACTCGGCTGTCGCTTGAGCGAAAAGGTTCAAAGGGAAGGGTTGCTGCTTTTTGGTGTCCTTTTCCTTGCTTCCGCCCACAGCCCACAACATCAACAACGCCAAAACCACTGTGATGCTTTGATTCCACCTCATTTCAAACGCCTCCTTGCTTGCGCATTACTTTTCCAAACTGCCGCTAAACCGCAATTGTCACGCTCTTACTGAACAGCGACCTTGGTCTCAAACAGCAAAGTTGCTTTCTCGTCGGGCAAATCCCTTGCGGGTTTGTGGAGGATTCGGATGATGGCTTCGCCCTTCTTGCCTTGCAACGGAACGACAATTTCTCTGGTTTCGCCCGGCTTTAGGCGAGTGTCGTAACCGCCACGGGCGCGGTCGTCGGCAAGCATGGTTTGGTGTTTGAGGACTTCCTGACCGTCGCTGAGCAAACGGACATCAACGATAGCGACCACATGGTCAATCCCCGTCGGGAAGTTGTGCCCAACTTCAACACTCGTCAACTTGACCACTAAGTTGTCACCGCCGACATTGGTCTCAACTTTGACGCCCTTCTTGAACATTTCGGGGTGAGCGCCGAGGAAGGTGTGAACGCGGGTTTCCTCTTCCTTTTGTGAAGTGATGGCAATCTTGCGAACAACTTTGGGCATGTGACAGTGAGCGCAAGATTCTGGGTCACTTGCCCACTTCGTTTGCTTCCATTCGTCCACCGTCCCAAACTTTGCGTGGCAAGAGGCACACATTTCAACGCTGGCAAACTTTTCGTTCTTGACAGTTGGGTGAGCATCTGTAATGCGCCCAACTTTCCCATGTTGGGCGTCATTGGCGTCTTGGTGGCAAGCGACACAATCAACGCCCAGTTCAACCATTTCGCTTCTCAACTTCGGTTCTTTCCCGAAACCCGTCACCAAAATCTTGTCGGGGGCATGGCAACTGAGGCATTCTTTTTGGTTGCGGTTGTTGGTGGTCAGGGCGAAAGCCTCGCTCGTCCAAGCCTTAGCGTGCCCAGACTTCGCCCATTCAATCGCTTCGTCTCGGTGGCAGACTTGACAACGACCCCGAACCCTCGGAATTTTCTCCTTCTCCTGCCCCAAAGGCGCTGTGGATGTGAACATCAAAACCACCACGATACAACCCAAAACTGCTGCACTCCATTTCCAAAGCCGACCGAACATCTTCGCATCACTCTCCTTTCATGATTTTGTGTTTCGCTACTCCGAGTTATTGTCGGGTAAAAACCCTACATTTTGCCTTTCCCGTTCATCAACTTTGCTTCTCCTGAAGTCTGCGAGGGCACAAAAGCCTAAAAATTTTAGTGCCTTGTCACGCCACTTGCCAACCGACGGGGACGAACAAGCGGGTGAACAAGTCAATGGCATAGCGGTCGGTCATGCCAGCGATGTAATCGCAAACGAGCCGTGCCAACTCCCTCTGCGTCAAACCGCTTTTGTCCGGCGGTCCGATGGTCAACTCGTTTGGGTGTTGCATGTAGTAGTCAAACAGGCTTTCAATCACGAGCCTGCACTTTTCAGCCTCAGCCTTGACTTGCTTCTCGTTCAGGTAGACCTTCTCAAAGAGGAAATCCTTCAGGTCGTTGAGGGCTTTAAGCACTTTCGGGCTCATCTTGACCCTTCCGTCATCAATCCCCTGTTCAACGATGTCCCAAACGAGGGTCGTGATGCGCTGCGAGTGGGTGTAGCCGAGGACATCAAGGATTGACTTGGGAACATCGTCTAAAGTCAAGATGCCTGCTCTGAAGGCATCGTCCAAATCGTGGTTGACATATGCTATGCGGTCGGCAATGCGGACGACTTGCCCTTCAAGAGTTGATGGCATATGCTCTTCGTCGTCAGGCTCTAAGGATAGGTCAGATTGTCCCTTTGAGTGGTAGCCTATCCCGTCAAGGACTTCGTAGGTCAGATTCAAGCCTTGCCCATCCCTTTCCAGAACCTCAACGACCCGCAAACTTTGCTCGTAGTGTCGGAAGTGGGCTTCAGGGTCATATTTGCGGTAGGCTTTGTCAAGGGCTTCCTCGCCCTCGTGTCCGAAAGGCGGATGTCCCAGATCGTGCCCCAAAGCGATGGCTTCAGCCAAATCCTCGTTAAGCCTAAGTGCCCGACAAATCGTCCGGGCAATTTGAGCGACTTCCAGAGTATGGGTTAATCGGGTTCGGTAATGGTCGCCTCGGGGTGCGATGAAAACTTGGGTCTTGTGCATCAACCTTCGGAAGGCTTTGCTGTGGAGAATCCGGTCACGGTCGCGTTGAAATTCTGTCCTGATGGGGCATTTAGGCTCAGGAATTTTCCTACCTCTGCTCAAAGCGCTTTTCGCTGCGTATGGCGAAAGCCATTGCAACTCCCATTGTTCGGTCACTTCTCTCGGGCACATTTTGCCTCACTCCTTTCATGCGGAAAAAAATATTGCCTCAGTTTACCCAGTTCGCAACTGACTTCACTTCTTTGTTTTGCTTGCCACTTGCGCCACACTTTTGTCGGGCAAAAATGCAAGCGGGTGATTTTGGCATGTTTGATTGGCTCATCGTGAACGGGCGCATTGTTGATGGGACTGGACGACCACCTTTCTTTGCCGATGTCGGCGTAGTCGGGGACAAAATTGCGGCGATCGGGCAACTTTTTCACGCAGAAGCGAAAAACCGAATTGACGCAATGGGCAAGTTCGTCGTTCCGGGCTTCATTGACATCCACACGCATTTTGACATCGCTTTGTTGGTTCACCCAGAAGCATATTGCTCAATTTCGCAGGGCGTGACCACGGTCGTCATCGGCAATTGCGGTCATTCGCCTGTCCCGATTTGCAAGGAACGACGCAACGAATTGAGACAACTGCTCAGCGTCATTGAAGCAGGAACTGAGTGGCTGTGGGAAAGGTTTGGCGAATTCCTTGACGAGTTAGAGGTCGTCCGACCAGCCGTCAATGTCGTTCCGCTCGTCGGTCATTGTGCATTGAGGGCGAGCGTCATTGGCTTTGAAAATAGACCTGCAAAAACGGACGAATTGAAAGCGATGCAGAGGCTGATGGAAGAGTGCATGGACGAAGGGGCGTGGGGGTTGTCAAGCGGGTTGATTTATCCTCCGAGCGCTTTTGCCGACATTGACGAGTTGGTGGCTTTGAACGAGGTCGTTGCCCGCAGAGGCGGAATTTACGCAACTCACATGCGAAGTGAAAGCGATGCCCTTTTGACAGCGACAGTAGAAGCGCTGCAAACAGCACTTCGCTCGGGCGTCAAGTTGCAAATCTCGCATCACAAAGCGTCCCGCAAGCCCAATTGGGGCAAAGTTGAAGTCACCTTGCAGTTGATTGAGAGTGCTGCCTTGAGCCACGATGTCAACTTTGATGCCTACCCATACACTGCCGGCAGCGCCAATTTGAGCCAACTCTTGCCACTATGGGCATTTGAGGGCGGACCTTCGGTGATGTTGGAAAGGCTGAAGGACAAACACCAACGCCAACAAATCCTTGAAGCGCTTGAAAGCGATAATTCGTTGGAGTGGGACAAAGTTTTGGTTGCATCGGTTGCCTCAGACGAGTATCGTTCTCTCCAAGGCAAGGCGGTGACCGAAATTGCAATTCAACTTGGCTTGTCGCCAGCAGAAACCGTTTTGCACTTGATTGAGCACGAGAAAAATGCGGTCACGATGGTTTGGTTCGTCATGGATGAAAGAGATGTTGAGCGAGTGCTGACACACCCGCTTTGCCTAATTGGCTCCGATGCCTTGACAATTCCTACCCTTTTTGAACCCCGTCCCTCGTCCCCCGTCCCCCGTCCCGTTCCTAACGCGCCTTATGTTCACCCCCGAACTTACGGCACTTTCCCAAAAGTGCTCAGGTGGTTGGTGAAAGAGACTGGCAAGTTGACTTGGCAGGAAGCCATTGCCAAAATGACTGGCAAGACTGCGGAGAAGTTGGGTTTGAAAAAGCGGGGCTTGGTCAGGGAAGGCTATTTTGCCGATTTGGTCGTTCTTGACCCGGAAAGGGTGCGAGATTGTGCTACCTATGAGAACCCGCATTTGCCCGCCGAAGGCATTGAGTGGGTTCTCGTCAACGGTGTCCCTGCTTTGGCAAACGGGCAGCCGACAGGCGAGCGGAATGGGCGAGTCCTGAGGTTTGAAGGCAGCCATTAACGGTGATGAAGCCATGCCTAAGCGAAAGAATGTCAAGGCAGAAGACCGGCGGAAAACTCTGGTGGAATGGACGGTTCACCTTGCCCGCCGCCAACCTGTTAAGGCAGCAATCGCTGTGTTCGTCATTGCTTTGACCCTTGCCGTCGGATGGATTTGGGTTCACCCTTTGATCGCATTCCTAATGGGACTGTTCCTGCTCAATGCTATCGGCGAATTTTTGTTCCCGCTCCATTTCAGGGTGACGAAGGAAGGCGTTGAGGTCTCAAGTTTCCTGCACGACCGAAGACTCCGCTGGGAGCAAATCCGCCGCATGGAAGTTTATCCCGATGGAGTCTTCCTCAGCCCTTACCCGAAACCAAGCCGATTAGACAACCTGCGAGGCATATGGCTCCGTTGGGACGGCGAACCCGAAGGATTGCAACGGCTCGTGAAGATCTGTCAAGCCAACATCAATGCGTCTTGAAACTGCTTGCCCCTTGCTATTCGTTGCTGTAAAACGGAGCGAAGAAATTCACGCATTACGCTTTACGGATTACGCTTTGCACATCACTCTTCGTCTTCGGGTTTCGGCAAAATCTTGATGCGTTCCTCCTCGGGTGTCTCTTCATCGCTCAAGTAAATGACCTGACCGCGCGGTCGCCAAAGCCTTTCGTCTTCGGGTAACCCTCGTTTCTCGCCCTCTTCGGTAGTTTCTTCTTCGCCAACTGCTGCTCCAACTTCAACAGGTTGGTCAGCGACGGCTAATTGATGCTCGCGCAAGATTTGGACACTTCGTTGGACACAGTCAGCGCAAATGTGAACGCCTTCGCCGGGTATGAGCGTTCCTACGACACTTTCGGGACGACCGCAGAAGTTGCAGCGAAGGATTTGTGGCGGCTTGTAGCGAAGGAAAATGAGAGCAAAAAGCAGCATCATCAAGCCGATAAGGAGCACGATGTTCGGACCAAGATACGGGCGAGGCAAGAAGCCGATGAGGGTGATATACCAAAGCGATGCAACTGCCACCATGATAGCACCGGCAGCAATGGCGAGCCAAGTGACCAGAGGTCGGAGTTTCTCCATTAAAGTGTCCCAGTCAAAGCGGGCGACAGCCTGCTCAGTCCCGAACCCGAAAGCCGTTGCCTCCCTTTCAAGATGCTCAGCCAACTTCAAAAGCACTTCGCTCAAAATTCCCTCCCTTTCGCCTTGCCTAACCATGCTGATGAAGAGCGGGGAGAAATAGTTCGGGTAGCGAGAGAAAGCGTGAGCGAGGCTCTTGCCCAGTGACAAGTCACGAGCGATGCCGTCCAAAATTTCCACGAGCCGGGGGTTGTCAGTCTGCTGCCTCAAAACCTCTATCCCGCGAAAGGCATCAACGCCTGCGCTAAGCATTGCACTGAACTGGCGGCAGAAAATTGCCAGTTCAATTCGGCTGATCCCACCTGATGAGGATTTCATGGCAGTTTGCCTCCCTCATTGGGACGACTTAACCCGCTCAATGTAGCGCCCTGTGCGGGTGTCAACACGAACGATATCGCCAACATTGATGAACAACGGGACTTGAATAACAGCGCCAGTTTCCAGTTTTGCGGGCTTAGAGCCACCTGAGGCAGTATCGCCTCTGACTCCCGGGTCAGTTTCCACAACTTGCAACTCAACGGCTGTCGGCAACTCAACCATCAAAGGCTCACCTTCGTGGAAGACCAAGGTGACTTCCGTGCCTTCTTTGAGGAACAGGGCATCCTCACCAACTTGTTCGCTGCTGAGAGTGACTTGGTCGTAAGTTTCAACATCCATGAAGACGAATTCGTCGCCTTGCCTGTAGAGGAACTGGAAGGGTCGCCTTTCCACGATGGCTTGTTCAAATTCCTCGCCAGCCCTGAAGTTTCGCTCCAAGACATTTCCAGTCAGCAGGTGCTTCAGTTTCGTTCGGACATGGGCTCCGCCTCGTCCCAACTTGACATGTTGAGCCTCAAGGACCATGTAGATTTCGCCGTCAATGATGACGGTGATTCCCGGTCGGAAATCGTTGGTGGAAATGGGCATCTCCTCAGCCTCCTTTGCCAAGGTTTTGTGTCCGTTGTCTATTGTGGCACGCAAAAATCGTTTGTGGACATATCCCGCTGCTAAAATTCCGGCATAGGCAGAAGGCTTCTTCAAAGAGACCTCAATCCAGTTGCAAGTCGCTGGCTTTTATCGCTTGAGTGCTGCCAGTCACTAAGGCTTCAACGGCTTTGAGGGCAATAGCCGTCGCTTCAAGCCCTTGCAAAGCACCAGCCGCAACCTTCTTGCCTTCGCCGATAGCCATCGCGAACCGGATAAGGGCAACCACGAACTCATTGTTTTCAAGTCTATCTGCGAAACCAACTTCACCTGGCTCTTTGCCCAACTCCAACAGTTTGGTCGCGCTTGCGATGAGCATGTATCCTTCATCGCGACCCAACCGATGTCTCTGGGCGTAAACTTCCCAGCCAAGGCTTGGCGCATCCGCTTCTTTGAACAAAACCCCAATTGCCCCAGAAAGGTAAATTGTCCCGAACTCGCCGCTGAAGAACTCGTAAGTGGCTTGGAACGAGTTGGTCAAAGTTGCGTGGTAAGTCATCCTCACCCCGTTGGGGAACTCCAGAACGCATTGGACTGTATCGGGAACCTCACGACCATCCTGCCACAAAACCGTGCTTCCCCAAGCGGTTACCGAAGTCGGCAGCGAACCCAAGAACCAACGCGCGACATCAAATTGGTGCAAGGCGACTTCAGTCAACAAACCACCCGATGTCTCTCGGTAAAGTTTCCAGTTGACCTGCCGCTCAAGGGCTTGGTCTCTGACAGGCAACCTCCAACTCGTCTTGCGGTGCCATTGGGCGTGGACTAAAGAAGGTTTGCCGAGAACCCCTGTCCGCATGAACTTGACCGAATGAGAGTATGTCGGGTTATAGCGCTTCTGCAAGCCGATTTGAAAGACGGTGTTCGCTTGAGTTGCTGCTTTGGCAATTGCTTTCGCGTCTTCAAGGTTCAATGCCAACGGCGGTTCGCACCAAACATGCTTGCCTGCCTGTAACGCATCCAGGACAATTTGCTTGTGAGTGTGGGGAGGGGTCGCCACTATGACGGCGTGGATGTTTTTGTCGTCCAAAACGCGGCGGTAATCGTCATAGGTAGGAACAGGTTGCCCAACAATGTCAAGGGCTCGCTTCAGGTGTGGCTCATAAATGTCGCAAAGCGCTGCCACCCTGAAGTTAGGCAGTCGGAAAGTCGCTTCCTCGCGCTCCGTCAAGTCCAAAAACAACTTCAGCATCTCAACATCAAGGCTGGGAATCTTGAGAAGGTAGCCCAGCAGAGTCCGTCCGTGTTCGCCCGTGCCGATGATGGCGACATTGATTTGGTCGCTGCTTTGTCCCAAACTCTTGCTGCCAGCGGAAGCCAAAACTCCAACCATTGTCGTCGCTTTCAAAAAATCCCTTCGTGTCATTTCGCGTGCCATTTGTTCAGCCTCCTTTCTGAAATTCGCCGTTCCGACTTCACCCATAATTTAGTCGCAGGAATGCCCTCATCGTGTCAGGTAAATTGGCGCTTCGCCGACAGAGACCTTTCTGCCTTCAATCGGGTTGCCCATTATGTCAAGGGCGCTAATCCCCGATGGCAAAGCGATTTGGTGAACTTTGCCATCCGTTGACCATGCGACACCTATTTGCCTCTTGCCAACCCTGAACCAATACGCGGTCACGCCATCGCTCAACTTTTGACTTCGCTCAAACTCCGCCTCTGGCGGAATCAAATTCGCCATCGTTGCAACGGCAGCGAGCATTTTTCGTGGTGTCCCACCATACTCAAAGAAAACGCTGCCAGTGTCAACGCCGTTGATTTCGCCGCAAGTTCCAGCGTGCAG
>Ga0197144_100818_pt1 | contig 11298 bp, 11 predicted proteins | sample GBS85_MetaG_FD_148670 | JGI IMG/M metagenome (GOLD analysis project Ga0197144, IMG submission 148670) | Sediment microbial communities from Great Boiling Springs, Gerlach, Nevada, United States - GBS 85_MetaG | ecosystem: Environmental > Aquatic > Thermal springs > Hot (42-90C) > Sediment...
TAAAAAGCTTAAAAGAGCTAATTACAGAGTTATCTTGGAAAGACCCTGCGCGGGCCCGTAGTCTAGCCCGGTTAGGACGCCGCCCTTACGAGGCGGAGGTCCGGGGTTCAAATCCCCGCGGGCCCACCATCAAATTACTCATATCAGTTCTTGGGTTTCATATCAGCTTTCATATCAGTTTATAACCTTCGTTTCATATCAGTTCTGGGGTGTTTAGTTGGTTAATCCTGAATCTTGTAAATGTTAGAGAGATACCTGATGATGTTAGGTATAGGATTTTTGATTATCTTTGGGATAGAGGTATTAGAAGTTCTGATTTAGGTATTGATGCTACTTATGCTAATAAGATTAAGAATAGTAAGGTTAAGATTTCAGATAAATTACTTGAGAAATTAATTAGTATGCTTACTATTGATGAATTTGCATCTCTAGTTAGTTCTAAACAACCTCAACAATTAATTATTAGAGAACCTCAAAGTCTTAATGAAGCTACTTTAATCTTAGACCAACATATTAAGGGCTTAGAATTAGTACTTGATAATTATCCTCAATTATCAAATATAGTTTATCAGAAGTTCTTAGAATTACTACGAACTAAAATTAAGGGTTATAGTGTAACTATTACTAAAGAACATATTGATACTTTCGAGAAATTACTTAAGTCTAAAGCTCCGTAAATGTGTGAGGTTCGTAGGTTCCAGGTCTAGAAAATCACTAAAATTATCTAACTTGTTTAGATAGTAAGCTGCTAGTATCATATCAGATTACTAGATTCGATCATCGAAACTTAATCTCTAGAAATCTCTTGAAAAATTATTTAACAACTTATACGCAACTTATATCATACAATTGGTCTATTAAATAATCTCTCTTTCATATTTTTCTAGATTGATTTTCTCAGAGTCACGATAATTTAGGAGTAATTAAATATTTTTCATTCTCATTAATATGATACTTAGATGGTTTAACTTCTTAAGTTTATTCATTATTTAGATCTTCTTACATCTTACATAATATTATCTTTTAGATTCTGTCATTAAAGTAGTTTTTTATCTCATCTTCCCAATTAGTATCTTTATGTGTAAATATCATGGGTTTCTTACAAATCATACATGATATTTCAAAAAGTGTTAAATTACCTTCTGGATATACCTTCCTCACATGTCTGTAGAACTCTACAGGATTATTAGTAGATAATTTATTGCTTCTTCAAAACCTACTTTATGTTCCTCCTTTACTACTTTCTTAAGATCTTGAATAAACTTAAGTATGAAGTCCTTAACTGTTAAGTTATGTTTTAGAAGATAATCTCTCTAAGAAATCATACTCATCTTTCTTTAAGTAAAACTTAATCCGCTTATGTTTTAAGTCATCACTTAATGATATATTTTTCTTTTTAACCATTAAACACTCCCCAATATTAACTAAGCATTTTTAATATAGATATTATCTCAATTTAACATAATATTATTCCTACATCAGTACTTTAGCGACTCTAATCGTGTTTTAATCCAGAGTTTAGTAAAATTAGTTGAAAATATTTTAAAACGTTATTAAACCAGCAATAAAATGACAATAGAAACGTCATTAGAAGACAGACGAGTAAATTCTTAGAAAATCTATAGTAACTTCAAGTCTTCTATATGATGAACTCCCATTACACTGATTTAGAAGTAGCGAACATATGCTACATTACATAATGTAACACTATGTAACATAATGTTACATTATGTCACATTACGTAATGAAACATTATGTAACAGTAATTATGATGTGTTATCTAACGTTATATAATGTTTTTAGATGACGTTAGCTAATAATTCTTTAGGTACCTCATTTATGCCTAAGAAGATCTGGGATGAAAAAGATCTCTTACCGAAAGTACTTGAGCTTAGGAAAATGGGTCTTAGTTATAGGGAGATTGCTAGAGAGATTGGCTGTAGTACATACACAGTTTGGAAAATTATTAAGGGGTCTAAGCATGAGAAAGTACGTGAGGAAACTCGTAGTACGGAAGTTGATGAACTCGTGAAGAAAATTAGAGAGTTAGAGGTGAGGATAGAGAAAATTGAAGAAGGTTTTAGAATGATAAAAGAAATTAGTGAAGAACTTTCTAACACTATAAAAGAGTTGCTTTCTAACATTGTGAAAGAGTTTTCTGGACTTTCTTACCTCATTGCAAACTTAAAGCTTTTGATGATAGGTGGTGAACTGAGAATAAGAGAAGGAGGACTTTGTATTCATGTTGATGAGAAGGGTTATTGTAGCTATTGGTTCTGGAGAAAGAAGTTAGAGGGTTATGACATGAAAGAAGTTATTGAGAGTGGTGAGAGAAGATACTATTTAAATGTAAAGAAGCACTACTCAATATGTATTACATGCCCATACTACAGACCAAGGACTATATCATGGCCTTAGAAGGACGTATTTCATAACTTCAGTCTATGTAAAATATATAAATCATTACATATGTGATAGTCTCTACTTAAAGCCCTATACTCCTCCGCCTTACGTTTATTAATTTCTAAGGTATGTAGTGTAAGATATAAGTCATCTCTTGGATGAGGTTTTGAAGATAAGTTTAAGCTTTAGTACTTAGAGATACAGTTAGTGGGATATACTCCTACGAATGTTTAAGTATGATACTCACTTCACTTCTTATACAGATCCTAAAGATGAGAAGGAGAGTTTTTATATTTTGTGTTCTTGTGTTTAAGTTTAGAACTAGGAGGTATTCTAAAATGAGTATGGTCAGTTCAGAAATTCTTTAACTTTTAAAGTTAACCTTGCTGAAATTATTAATGAAATTAATGAAATTGCTAGAAGAATAGAATTAATGGGTGGTTCTGAAGAAAACTTAAGAATAAATATTGAAATGCTCCTAAATCAGAAAGTTTGGAGAGTTCTAGGAGTTCCCAAGCCAAGATATGAATTTGTTATTAAGGGTGCAACAAGGACTATAGTTAAGCATTACAGACTCGACGCTCTTTACAGTTTAAACAATATTTGAGTACAAGAGGCCTAGAACATTAAGTAGGCTTAAGGATAGAGATGAGGCTGTAAAAAGGTTAAGGATGAGTATATACCTGCACTTCTAACAGAAGAAGTTAGGAGGATTATTGAGGATATTAAGAAAAGATGGTTAATACCTAGAGTTTCTGGAGTAATAATTAATGGTTATAATGTTGTATTTATAACTGTAGTGCTGATTCTCATATTGTTTGTAGAGTTGAACCAGAAGTTGGAATTATAGACTTGATGTAGAGAGGCTTAGGAAAATCATTAGGATAGTCATAGCTACGTACAGAAAAGGACTAAATGCTAAAGCCTTAGCCAGTGATTTTGGTTGCAGAAGCTCTATAGTAAGAAAAGCATAAGAACTCTCTACAATGCACTTATAAGTGCTAAGAGCATAAAGAGTAAGGCTTTGTTTAAAGAGTAAGTAAAAATAGCATCGCAAGCTTACTCACTCTCAGGTGAAGAACTTAGAAAATAGCTGTTTATTCTATGCAATACACACTTATTACTCACTCATACTAAAATTATTAGCAGCAGAAATAGCTGCAAGATTTTTACAATGCTTCAGCAAGTGAATTCATTAAGAGTTTACTGAGGAGTAAAATTGTGAGGTATTGAAGGGGCTACTCAAAACTTCTAGAGTTAGGAAGAGTTAGGATATGTATGCAAGATGTGTAGTATTAAGAATTTCCTTGAAGGTGAAGTATTTTATTATTAGATATATAGACAGAGTCATTGCTTTTCTTCCACCAGAAGGAAAGCAATAACACAGACTAGTAAATACATAAGCTATCCGCGAACGAATTCACACATAGTTATATTTAAAAGTCATTAGAGTCATTAGTCAAGCTGTTTCATTGTTTTCTTCCAGAATCACCATCTTTAATCACTTTCTCTCAGAAGGCATTCTTAACGTTCGATACGTTCAAAATCATATAGGGTTGCATGCATATGAAAATTAATAAAGACTAACATAAATGTAAAGATCATTCATATCAGATATTCATCAATCATTCATATCGTTGTACCCTTATGAGATGTTACGAATTAAGTGAAAGATTTGGTGAATCTGACATTAGGGCTTTAGCTAGGTATTTAAGTAGGTTGAATAAGTATTCAATTATTAAGGAGTTTTTGGAGTGGGCTTTAGATGCTGGTTATCTCGAAATAACTAAGTGTGAGGATGCTAAGGACATCATTAAGTGTTGGTTTAGGGCTGTTCGATGAAGTTGAAAGATGAGTAGGAACTAGGAGTCAACAAAGATTATCTACGAACCCTCATTAATACTATTTATGTGATTATAGGGCAGTAACGATGTTGATATAGTCTATTGACTACTCATATTAAGTTCGATATCCACTCTTAATACCTTTATTTACATACTAAGAAAACCAGTATAAACAAATGGGAGTTCCCTAATATTGAATTATCTAGCAGAGCTAACGATAAGATACTATAACACTTATACCACCGTTAGTAGGAGCGATTTTAAACTAAGTCTTAAGACAAGTACTTGGGACAGGTAGTCTTATTAATTGCTAATTGTAAGTATGTATGGGGTATATACTAGCCAATGGGATTAATTGTGAAAGAAGTTCTACAGTCTTTTGAAGGATATTGGGTTTTGGGGGTGGGTTAAGAGTTCAATCAAGTCTTATACTTTAGATAAAACACTCCTAAAATTAATTAAGGGTAGGATTAGAAAAACTATTAAATCTTACAATGTAAAGCTGGAGGAGATCGATTATAAGCCTACTACAAATAGACCCATCACCAATTATCTCAAGAGAATCAAGAGGGAAGAGCAAACTTCTACTAGAGTTTATTGGGGAGTTAAGTGAGGGGTAATAAGCCTGACTAGAGGTGTATATTATGTCAATAATGACTCATGAGGATATTAGAGTTAAAGTTGCACAATTCTTGAGAGATTTACTAAAGGAATTTATTCGTGAGAGACCTGTTCTAGACTTTTACTCTCAGACATTATTAAATCTCCTTGACTCACCAGAGATCACTGTTTTAATGCCTCAGGAGATTAGAGTTGGTGTAGAGAAGAAACGCGTAGATATGGCTCTTGGGACTGCCATAGTTTTTGAGTTTAAAATTAATGAACGTGAATTCTATGAAGCTGAGAGAGCTGCTAAGGAGAGATACTGGCCAATAGTCTCCAAAGCAAAATTTTTTATAATTACTAACTGGAATAAGTGGAAGATATACCGTGTTACTAGTACTGGACTAAGTTTCGTAGAAGAATGTGACTGGCGAGGAGCTGAGAGGTTCTTAAAGACACAAATAATTCCTCAGATAAAAGAAATCAAAATACCGCCGCTTCCTGAGAACGTTGAAGCTCTTTATAAGCTCGAGCACGAGATGCTCCTCGACAACTTGAAGAAGGCTTTCCACGCCGTCAGAGAGGATCCTAGGATCAAGCCTCTCTATGAAGCATATAAGAGCATGATGGGTATGCTTTACGGCAAAGCTAGTGAAGAGTTCTTTGAAGATCTTTTTGTAAGACATACATATATGCATATAGCTGTTTTAGCTTCTCTCACAGTTGCCCTGGGGAAAATAGGGAGAGTAGAAGATGTGTGTAGCGGGTCTTTAATCAACATCGATATAGCGCTTCCATACTTAAATTGGTGGAAGGTAGCATTAAGCATTGAAGTTGCGAGGAGGCCTATTGAAGAAGTCCTAGAAAAGATCGTGACGAGAACAAATCTTATAGACTGGTCTCTTGGTATAGCAGAAGATGTTTTTAGAAGTCTTTACGAGTTTCTCGTAGAGCCCTCTGTTAGGAGAGATCTAGATGAATACTACACGCCAATATGGCTTGTAGAAATGATGATTAGTGAGTTTGATGTTAGAGGTAAAGTGATCTTAGATCCATTTTGTGGTTCGGGGACGTTCCTGGTTAAAGCTTTCTACGCGAAGTACGAGGTAGGAGAGAATCCTGGTAGCGCATTAAACGAAGTTGTAGGTTTTGACATTAACCCACTTGCCATAGCTGTTGCTAGGGCAGAGCTTATAATAGCTTATAAAAGAGTGTGTGGTAAAGAGCCAGAGAATCCACCTCACATATACCATGTAGATACCTTTGCAACGTGGTTTGGTGGTGATGTAATGCCTATTATGGGGCTTGAAGAGTTGATGAGAAAGGCGAGAGCGTATTTACAGGTACTAATTAAATTTAAGCAAATAGAAGTAGGTAACACTTTTGAAATATTAAGCGTGCTTAGGAATCTTGAGAGGAACTTAACATACGCTATAAGGTTTTCGTATTACGAGTGCGGACTAAATGATAAGTGTCTCGAAGAGAGAATTGAGAGTTACTTAAAGAAAGGTTTGAAAGACGCTAAAGACGCTTTTACTCAGAAATTTTTAGAACACTTTGAGAAGGATTACGTGGCGAGATCTATCGCTAACTTGATTACGAGACATGGAGGTAATGATGTATAGGCTGTAGTGTTAATATCAATTTACACACCTATTTTAATGACGAAGTTTAAACCAGACATTATAATCACAAATTCTCCCTGGATACCTGTAACTGAGTATAGAGCTCCGTATTCTAGCAAGATAAGAGAATATATGTTAGAAAAGATAAGAAAGAGTGTACGTGAAAAAGCAGCTCAAGTTCTCGCAGGAGCAGATATAGCTGCAGCTGCGCTCGGCAAGTCTGTTGAGCTCGCCCGCGAGGGTGTGGGGTTTATTATGAATAAAGATCAATTGTTTAACTACAGATACTCTACACCAGCTGGTATAGTGGCAACATATTGTATATTAAAGGACTTATTAAAGAATGCTAGAGTTAAAATAAACTATTTGATTTCGATTTCGATGTGTTTCAACACGGCATATACCCAGCAGTCATCATTATAAAGAGGTGGTAAAGAACGAGCTGGATTACAGAGCTATACATGGCTAAGCTAAAAATGCCTAAAGATAAAAAATATGATAAGAGTTTAAGCCTCGAAGATATTAAAGAATATTTAGAAATGAGATCTCATGGTAAAAATTACGAGGATTATATTAAGCCAGGAATACTCTACTTCACAGAAGACCTCAATACTCTCGTGAGAGAGCTCAACATTGATGGAATAGTACCCATGGGTCTTTACATAAGGGGCATTTACGGAGGTGAGGAAAAAAGAGGTGAGGAGGAACATCCTGGTCTTGTACTCCTAGAGCATGCAATTGAACACATTACTTTCAAGTTCAGGCTATATAATACAAGAGATCCCCTAATTGTGCCTGTAGACTCTTTGAAAAAGTATGGGGTAAGAGTATACAAGATGATTTATGGTAGGGAAATAAACCCATTTAGGATCAATAAATATCTTGACATTATTCTATCTGAGTGAGGAGAAAGTTCGCTTAAGATGTTCCTTGAGGAGGCTCTCGTGCTGAATGAGCGCAATATTTCTGTAGAGACTCGCAACAAGGTGAGAAAGTTAATTAATGAATTACGACAACCTACAGTGATAAAACCATTAGATATAGATAAGTATTACGTTGTATACAGGTGCGATAGAGCGTTTACATCATCTATATATAAACCTGTTGGTCACAGCATTATCCATTCGAATGTTTCCTATGTTGAATGCAGAAATGAAAATGTAGCATATTACTACACTACGTTGCAGTACTTAATTATCTCGCATATACCGTAGTAAATACTAAAAGAACGTTTATTAGACATCAATGGGCTAGACCCTTACTAGCTACTTATATTGCTGGCTTATCGTGGAATAGTGTAAATGATGAAATAAGAAGGAAAATTGTAGAGCTCTCTAAGAGGCTTCATGAGAAGGTTCCAAGTAGAGAATATACTAATCAGAAAGTAGCATTAAAATATGTAGCACAGCTCTCCGAGTTTAAAGAGCTTGTAAAAATATTTGACTCTAAGGTTAATAGAGAGAACTTAGAGGAAGCCTTAAACATAGTATCTGGTAAAGGTATTAAAGAGTGATCTATTTTTCGTTAAACACTAGTAATTGTAGAGACTAGCCTCTTTGAGTGTTATGAGTGGTTCTCACGACATTTTTAACAGTAAGAAAATTCATGAGTAAGGTGTTAGGTAAATTCTTGATTTTCTAATTAAAGCTTAGAAATTAAGGTCTCTAACACAATTAGAGAATCTCCAAATTGTGAATCAAATAACTGGAACGCTCTTAACTAAAAGACTGAGATCTTAGTTTTTGGTTTTGCATCTTAAGATTTACCAAGAAATTTCTTGGGATCTTTTCAACCTTAGATCCTTATCCTTAGATCCATACGAAAAATTTTCGCATGAATTGTCAGCTCTAAGATTAAGTTGTGATTTGAATTTATATCAAGTTATTAAGTAAGCAAGAAAAGCAGAGGTAGAGCTACTAAACCCTTCAGATCTTCAAACTAGCTGCTTTTCAATATAGTATCTTCATCAGTTAGAAGGTCATATCTGAGTTAAGCTCTTACCTAACTTCTTACTCATTCAGGTTTTTACCTCAACCCCTTTCTCTTCTTGTTTAGTTATTTCAGGTAAAGACATTAATGACTCAAGAACATTCATCTGCATAAGTGCATTCGAGAACTCTTCAGTAAGTCCGTACTTAGTTATGATTGCTTTAGCAACTTCTAATTGTTTATTTAGTTCTTTAGCGTATTTCCGATAAGCCTTAGCAAAAGCTACTGCGGCTTTAAAAGCATCTTTATACTTATTCAGCTCCTTCTCTAAGTTAAGTATTGTGTTTGTAGCATCTGTAGATGCTTGAATCATAGCTGTTAAGTACTTATTAACAAACTCAACAAATTTATCAGAATCTCTAAACTTATCAATCTTCTTAGGAATTTCCTTAGGATCTATCCTAGCGTATTGAAACGCATATATAGTTGATAACCAACCAATCTTAACTAAAGCATCTGTAAACCACCTAGTCTTCTCAGTAATAGTCTTAAGTAACTCAGCATACTCACTACCTAAGGTCCTCATAACTTCTGAGATACCAGTACCCACATATCTGATGTTCCTTCCTTCACTCTCTTTACTAGGTAATGTCTGATTTATTTGTACAGTATTACTCAATTTATTAAGTAATTCCTCAACTTTATCCCAATACTTAATAACTGTATGCATTGATAAACCACATTTCTTAGTTGTTGCATACCTACTAAGTCCAGCTTTCTTACACTCAGCTATACACTTAAGATTTTCTTCTTTAATCCTCATACTATTACCGATATACATATGTGTGTAAATGTATATAAATGTACATTAGGCCTTATGAATCTGCATTATGTGTGTTCATTTATGAATTTACATAATGAACATACATTATGTAAGTAAATTATGTAGTTACGTAAATATTGACGTAGTGTATAGGTAGCAGTAATGAATTACACACATCAAGTAGCATGATTTAACTATGCAGGTTAACCGTGTATCCAGCATCATAAAAACTATACAACTTCATAAAACTTTCATGAACTTCTCATGCATTATCAACGATGCAGTAATTAGGTTAAGATTATGGAGATTCCTGAAGAGGTAGTAAGGATTATTGAAGTAGCTGTTAAGAGACTTGCGCATTAGCAACATGTAGTCTTGATGTCGGACCTAATGTAGTGCCAATAGATATATGAAGGTAAGTTACTCTTAGCAGACTTCTACTTTACTAAGATTAGAGAGAATCTACTTAAGAATCCTCAAGTAGCTATTACATGTTGAATGTGTTGAAGGAAGAAATATCTTCATTACTAAGCAGTTGCTGAGGTCCTGAAGTTAAGAAGTTAGAGAAGAAGGTATTTAAGGGATTAGTTAAGGAACAGAGTTTCATCTAATACTTCATGTAATGTATTACTAAGTTTCTAGGGTTTCCTAAGGCTAGAGAGGGCTAATGATATGAGTAGATGGTATTATTAAATTAGTTATTTAAACCTTAACTTTTGATCCATCCTCTATTACTTTTCAGCTAATTCTATCCTTACAACCCAATTGTTAAGGAATTTTACTATAGGTATTAGTATTTTAAATCCTCGTTCTTTAGCTTTTTCAGCTATCTGCTTCTCTTTCTTAGAAAGTTCTGCAGGTTTTACATCGAGACTTACTGAAGTTACATCAACTAAATATCTATTCCCGCTGGTATCAATACATACGTAATCAAATGGATGCTGACCACTAGTTCTCTCCCCTACATATATTTCATATAGAAAATCTCTTGATGATCTATCAAGCTTAGAAAGAAGCTCAAAAACCTCATAATATTCTATAAGTACCGCAAGTCTACGTAAGTTCTTAACACCTCTATAGAAGTCATCATTTTTAAGATAATCAATACGATGAGCTGTAATTAAATCCTTCTCTAACATCTTCTGAAGACAATCATCACATACATCAATCCAATCACCGTCTATATGAATGATATCCCTAAATGATGGCTTAATCTCTCTAAGACAGAAAATACATGGGTGACGTTCTAGCTTATGCCTTAATTCCTCAACAGATAATTGAAATTCTTCATATCTTTCTAAACCTAATATCCTTCTCACAGTATTTAAGCAATTCATGAAGTCAGAGATAAGAGTTTTAATATCAGTAAAACCCTTAATTAGAGATTCATCCCTATAGAGACGGAGAACCTTTGCTAACATGAGTGTCCTACAGCAATATAAATCCTTAAGTAATTCCCGATATACCCTCTCAAAAACCATCTCAGCAATTGCACCTCTTAAATGTCTATCACCATCAACTAAAATATTGTAATATCTATAGACCATAAAATATCTTCCATTAACTAAACTCCACATTAACCCTAATAAACACTATTGCTATCCGTCTTAACTATAAAATCATGATTAGCCTATTCAACAACCTTATAACGCTAAAACTTACTAAGGAGTGAGAAAGGACTTATTTAATAAACATTAATGCTTTCGAAATATTCTTAAGTGTGCTAAATCTGTTCTGCACTAATTTAGTAGTCTCCTTATGCGCTACCTTGATCATCAACCTTCAAGGAGTCCTTCTCATACAATAAGGTATTCCTAGCTTCAGACCTATACTGTCTTAGGGTAAAATCATATGGAGTTGCATGCGTATGAAGTTTAAGATGAAGATTAGTATGAATGTGGAGGGTAATTCATATCAGGTATTCATAAACCATTCATATCGTTGTGCCCTTACGAGGCGGAGGTCCGGGGTTCAAATCCCCGCGGGCCCACTAAGATATTCCTGTGGAATTATGCATAGAGATCTATTGGATTAGGATTTTAATTTGTTTATAGGAAAGTTTTAAGTGATT
>Ga0197144_100819_pt1 | contig 11292 bp, 12 predicted proteins | sample GBS85_MetaG_FD_148670 | JGI IMG/M metagenome (GOLD analysis project Ga0197144, IMG submission 148670) | Sediment microbial communities from Great Boiling Springs, Gerlach, Nevada, United States - GBS 85_MetaG | ecosystem: Environmental > Aquatic > Thermal springs > Hot (42-90C) > Sediment...
TGGGGGTGGTGGACATTGACCCGAGCTACCCGCACGTCAAGCTCGCAGACCTGCTCGAGTCGAGGCTGAAGGGGATGAGGATGACGAGGAAAGCCCTAGTAGAGCACCTGAAGCAGAGGGGCTTCCGAGTGCTGGAGCACGGGGGCATGGCTACCTACTACGTGGTCTTCACGCCGGCTGGCGAGGGCGAATCTGAAGCTTAATACTCTCAGCCCGTTACACACCAGAGCTAGGGGTCGCGGGTTGCACCTGGTGTGGACGAGGGCTGTGATTGTAGCCTTTCTCGCCACCGCCCTGCTAGCGCCCACATTCGCTGTCATGCTGTTGCCTGCACTACGTGGAGGGGGCGACGGAGGGGGTGACATCATGCCCGCCGAAGTTGAGGTATCGTTCCCCATAGCCCCCGGAGACGGCTTGGTGCTGAGGCGTATTGTCATGCTGTCTCACGTGGAGGGCAACGGCTCCGTGCCCGTGCTAGACGAGGTAATCAGGCTGAAGGTGGTGAAGCCCAGCTGGCCGTTCACGTACGTGGAGTACTTGCTAGGCAACAGTAGCCGTGCAGGCTACCTCCCAACCGTTATGCTAGCCATGCCGTTCATGGGTCAGGATGTGGCGGCGCCTATCTCCATATCGCTCCTGGCTGACTCTTCGTGCGTAGCCTTCAAGTACTCAGGCTCAACCCCGGACGGCGTGCTGTACTCGAGCGAGACCCCGGACGCCGCTAAAACCCTAGTAGTGAACGCCATGTACCGCGAGGACGGGGTAGCTAGGAGGTTTTCCATCATCTACTCCATCGGCGGGGCGGTCTACGCGGAGGTCTTGCACGTGGTCTCAGCGAGCAAGTCGGGTGGCTACAACGCCACAGTCCCCGTTGCTGAGCTCACGGTGTGCAACTCCTACTACAGCAGGGAGCTAGCGTACACCCTGCCTGGGGCGTACTTCTTCGACGTGGGCAAGGCTCAGATACTCTACAGCTTCGAGCAGGTGCTCAAAACCAGACCCCTCGTGCTACTCGACAAGAGGAGCGACAACCAGAGGCTCTGGGAGCTGATCTCAGCCGTGTATAAGGGCGGGGCTGTGGTGGTCTCGCCCCTGCTGAGGGACTTCTGGTCTGTGCCCTACCTGGAGGAGGTGCAGGAGCACGGCGCTGTGCTGATACTGCCTGGCGGGAAGAAGGTGGTGGGGGCGGAGAAGGTGGCGGAGGAGATTTCCAAGCTCACGCTCCAGCGAGCTCCTCAATAGGGTGCTTCTTCCACCCGAACTTCAGCAGTTTAACCTCCACCCTGGAGTACGGGGTATCCCTGTAGAACAGCACGAACTCAACGGGACCCGGCATCTTGTAGCCTGGAATGTCAAGTAGCACGGCGCCCTCCTCCATATCCTTCTCGACCTTCGAGGGCGGCATGTTAGGCTCCGGCAGGGCGTGCTCTGGGACCTCGTAGTTGTGGAATGCCACCAGCTTCGCCCGCTCAATGATTACGGCTTTCATGCCGTTCCTCAGCGTCGCGTTAGCTACCCAGCTCTCGTACTCGATTTCGACGTAGAGCTGGAAGGGCAGGACGTAGTTGGGGCTCCCGAAGGTTTTCTTCACGTACATAGCTAGCCTCGCCCCGTATTGGAGGGTGCCGTTCTGTATGCCCTGGATTATGAAGTCTCTCAGGCTCCAGAGGAACTCCTCGAGCTCGTTCATAGTCGCCCCCACGAGCCACATCTTCCTCGGCACGTAGAAGACTAGTTGTCTCAGGCTCTCGGCATATAGTGTCTCTCCGCCCGCCTGGATTTTGATTGTGTGGCTCAACCTCAGGTCCGTCTCTATGGGGTTGCCCTCGTGGTCGAACATTATGAACTTGACCTCTCCTACACGTACTCTTTTCAGGATGGGCTTCTCTAGGTACTCGATGCTGCTCACCACCCGCTTCAGGGGGACCTGCTTGTCCTTCACGATCAGCTTGTCCTTCCACACGTAGAATGCCCCTACCCCCCCTACGGGGAGGTTTTTATCGTACTGCACTACTATCCTCTCTCGCCCTGAGACCTCCTTTTTGATGGGCACCATCTCGCCCCAGAGGTCAAGGGCGTGTGCCCTCATCAACCTGTAGTCCGACCTTGGGATGTACATAACGTCGGCGCGGGCTATCCCGTCAATCCATATCTCGCCCCTAGTGCACACCTCCAGCACCACGTACGCAGTATCGTTCTCGAAGTAGACGTCCTTCACGGACGCCGTGAACCAGGGGCACCCGCCGATAAAAGGTATCTCCCCTCCTTGAAGTGCGTAGTCTACAGCTGCGAATACAGCTACCAGCAACAGCACAGCCACCAAAAACTTCAGAACTTCCACCAGAACACCCACCCCTAGCACACCTCCTCCCTGGGTGTTGCCTCCGCCGGGAGGGTGGGGCGGTCGAGATATATATATCGCGCTCCCCTGCGAAGCCGCCCTCCCGGCTGCTTTGTTGCTACAGTATTTTCACGTTGTACTTGCTCGACTCTTCCTTCATGTTCTCTAGTAGCATGCCTAGCTTGATGTCGTCTAGGTTTTCGAACTGGTCTGCTTCGTCTAGGAGTTTCTTCAAGTTCTCTATGGCGCTCTTAGTGCTCTCTTCTAGGAAGCCTACTACGGTTTCCATGCATTCTTGCTTGCTCCTGTCGCGCCTGCACCATACGTAGCCTCTGAAAGCCGTGTTGGTCAGGATGTTTATCGGCAGCTCCAGGGCTAGCTTCGGGTTTTCGATTACTGCGAGCACCAGGATGGCGTCTGCCAGCTCTAGTAGCTCCCTCCTCAACTGGTCTATGTTGTCTGCGCTCACGCCCGCTCACCCGCCTCGCCTTGCTACCTTTTCCCGTGTGGAGTATGGTGTGCTGGGTTTTAGTGTGGTTGGGGGCGTGCCTGGGTTTAGGGGTTTCGGAGCATTTCGTACAGCATGATGGTGTAGCTTATGACCTCCTCGGCTTTCTCTAGGAGGGTTTTGTGTTCTGGTGCGAGGCTGGGGAGGGGTTCTTGGAGGGCTTCTTTGAGGAGCTCCGCTGTGGTGTCGTCTAGTTCTCTTACTGCCCTTGGGTCGACGGAGTTTGGGTCGTATGGGAGGATGACTGCGAGGTCGAGTAGCGTGAGGTGTGCTACGAGCTCGCCCCTGTGCAGGTAGAGGTGGACTGCCCCCTTTGCGAGCTCCAGTACTGTGGCGTGGCTTGGGAGTAGCTTGTCCAGGTTTGGGTTGAGCGGGGAGGTCTTGACGACTATCGGGTACTTCTCCTTCGCCCTGTATATGAAGTCTTTGAGCTCCTCCAGCTTCTCCTCTGCGTTGCTGTGGCATTTGCGTATGTGCCTTTCCATGAGGTTTTTGAACTCCCACTCCTCCAGGAACGTGCCTGTGTGTAGCTCGAACTCCCTGTCGACGCAGTCCGGGTCTAGCAGGCGTTCTAGTGGCAGGACGTAGCAGGACGGAGGTAGCGGTAGCATCTCCACGTTAGTAGCCCACAGCACCCGGCTGTCTGTGCTGTACGTTTTCACAATGAAGTACCGCGATCTGCCGTGTGCGTCAACCATCTGTTTGACCACGTAGTAAGCCACCTCTGCCACCTCCTCATTTGAGCATCTCTCTCAGCATGAGGGTGTACTTCATCACCCCTAGGGCTGTTTCTACTCTGCTGTCTTCTGCTTTCTTCTCCTCTACTGCTTTTACGGCTTCAGCTACGGCTTTGACGGCGTCGTCATCGAGGCTGGCGACAACTTTGAGGAGCAACTGCTCGGGGTCGTAGGGGAGGAATATTACCCTGTTGAGCGGGGCGTACCGCACGGCGAAGCTCCGGCTGTACAGGTACAGCCTCACCTTCCCGCCGTCGTACTTGTACGTTGCCTGAGCCCTCTCCAGGATGTAGCAGAGCTTCCAGTTTTCGGCGCCGTCGGGCATGAAGTAGACTGCTGGGTACCACTTCTCCCGCTTCTCGGCAGGCATTTCGATGAACTTTCTCAGAGACTGCATCTTCTCCTCCGCCAGGGTCTTATCCTTCTTGTAGCACGAGCTGATGTACCTCTCCATCAGGTTTTTGAACTCCTCCTCGCTGAGGAATCTGTTCACGTGGTCTAGGAAGCCTCTGTCCACGCACTTGTAGAGCATGAACACGCTTAGAGGTCTGCTCGTGTACCTGCGGAGTAGCCTGCCCGCTCTGCGCGCTCTCAGTAACCTGGAGTCAGCTTTCTCCGCCTTCACCACCACGTAGGCTACTTCGTCGCGCACGTTGACTGCGTGTATTATGGCATAGTACGCCACCTTCGTAGCCCCCTCATTTGAACATCTCGTGTAGCATGAGCGTGTAGGAGGCTACCTCGTGCACGGTTTTGAGTGTTTCGTCGCCGTCGTAGATGTCTTTGAGCATGCTGTCGAGCGCTCTGACCGCCTCTCCGAGTAAGTCTAGTGAGCCTCTGTCCAGGTTTTTCGAGGCTTCCACGCTCACCTCATCCAAGTCCATCGGCAGGTAGACGGCTACTCCGCTCTCCAACGAGACGATGCAGAACTTCCGCTTGAACACGTACACGTAGATCGGTCCTCCGAGGTGGTAATCCTTCTTTGCGCGCGTCTCCACCACCGTGTATATACTCTCTGGTATTTCGTAGTAGACGGAGAGCGGGTACTCCTTTTTCTCCCTCTCCGGCTTTACGACCTGAGCCTCCAAGAGCCACTCGAGATTCCGTAACCTCCAGTACAAGGATTCCTTGTCCTTGCTACACCTGTGAATGTACTCCCGCATGAGCTTCTCGAACTCGTCCTCTCTGAGGAACTTGCCCTCGAGGCTCGCCAGCCTCTCGTCCACGCACCTCCAATGCACGAGCTCGCTGAGGCTCAAGTTCGGGTATTTCTTGAATGTCAAAGCCCTGAATCCCCTGGCTATGCTCGGGTGTGGTTTGTCTACTTTGACTACTAGCCACTTCCTGTACCATCCTTTGTACCAGTCCCACACTCGCTTTATGATGTAGTACGCCACCTCCGGCACCTCCCTATCCGAGCATTTCGTGTAGAACGAGCGTGTAGCTGATCACCTCGTAAATCTTTCTGAGTGTTTCGTCGCCACCGCTTTCGAGCTTTTTCCCAATCGTCGCGACTGCGTCCTTGAGTAGCTCTACCGTGGTGCTGTCTAGCTCTTTCACGGCTTCCAAGTTGACCTCCTCCGCACTCAGCGGTAGGTAGACGACCGTCTCCCCTCGCCACCGTCTGACGATGCTGAAGTCTCGCTCGTACACGCACACGTCGTAACTAGTTTCGAGCTCAATACTGAAGCGATACGCTTTCTTCGCCTTGCGAAACGCTCTCCACGCTATCTCTATGTTGAATTCAGGGTGGACGTAGTATGGGTACCTCATGAAGGGGCTGTTTAGGAGCTCCTCGAGCTTCTGTAGCCTCTTGTTCACCTCGCTTTCGTCCTTGTGGCATTTGCGTATGTACTGCTCCACGAGCTCCTTGAACTCCTCCTCTCTGATGTACACGTTCACGAGGCTTGCCAGCTTCTCGTCCACGCAACCTAGGTCTACGAGCTCGCCGAGGCTCACGTGCGAGTACTTCTTGAACACCGGCGCTCTGTACCCTCGCGTTATGTTCGGGTGGGGTTTGGCTACTTTGACGACTATCAGCTCGCTACGCTCCCCGTTGAAGAAGTCCCAGTCCCGCACACGCTTTATGATGTAGTACGCTCCGCCTTGTGACACTCTACTACACCTCCATCCTCACGACTTTCTTCAGGTAGCTTGGCGGGGTGGCAGACGTGGTGACTGCTATTATGCTGTCTGCGTGTGCTCTGAGCAGTTGCTCTGTCTCTCTGTCGCCTAGGTCTGATATGTGCCAGTCGGAGAGAATCACTTTCGTGCTGTCTGGGTATTTTTTGTGCACGAGCTCCAGGGCTGGCTTGATTACTGTGCCTCCGCCTCCTTTAACTTTGATTTTCCTGATGTCGTCCGGGCGTTTTATTACCTGCTCTTCGTAGACTGTTGCATCCCACGGGATTACTACTACCTCTGCTACCTCCTTAGCCACCCAGTAGACTTCTGAGATGAATTGTTGGAGCTCCTTGTCGCTTATTGAGCAACTCGTGTCGACTAGCACTACGACCTTATTAGCCTTGAGGAACTCCTTGCCCGGGAACAGGGGGTGCTTGCGTGAGGGTCTGCTCCAAGTCCTCTTGACCTTCTTGCCCATGCCCTTGGTCAGTAGTGCTCTGAGTAGCCTCTGCCACGGCACCTTTGACTTCAGTATCTCGTTCAGCACCCGCTCAGCCCACCCGGGCACCTTGCCAGACGTCTTCGCTACCATGAACGACTCGACATACTTCCTCACAACCCGCTCTTCCATCTCCTCTTCGCTGGATACACCTGAATCCTCGGCATCGCCCTCGTTAAGCACAACGAGGTCACGTCGACTGCTACTCCTGCGATCACCTTCCTCTCTCTTGCCACGTTGTGCCCCATCCTCCCCTCCACTATTGCGAGCGCTCTCGGGAAACACGTCTAGCTCAAGCCCGTACATCAATGATATCTGCTTGGGTATCTTCTTCGCTAGGAGCTCGCAGAGCTCCTCAAAACTGCTCTCCTCCACTTTCTTCACGTCCACGCCAAGGGCAGTGGCTAGATCGCTCGGGGTTATCGCGCCTTCCGGTAACACGAACTCTGACATGATGAGCTGGTTCACCTTGGCGTCTGCCGACACGTTCACAGCCTCTTGGCTCAATTGCGGGAACAGCCTTCTGACATGCTTAGCTCTAGCTACATGCTTCAAGACGATGTGCATTACTTCGTGTGCGAGGACACCCGCCTTCTCCTCATTCCGCAACTTCGAGAACCTTGTAGGGTTGATGTATATCCTGAGCCCGTCCGTGTACGCTATGAACATGGAGCTCTCGTCAGCGTAAATCCACGTCCTCTTCAGCAACAGCCCGATTAGCGGGTCTCTCACAATCAGCGCCGTGATTATGTCTCTTATCGTGTCCCTTACGCTCCTTGAAGATGAGAATATGTCGAGGATCACGGCTAATCACCCCAGCGCAGATATTTTGTCACGTCAGATGAAATCTTGACCATGAGTTTGGAGACTGCTTTGATGAACTTTTCCCGGTCGCCGAGCCTCATGAGCATGGCGAGTAGCACGAAGCTTTCACGGTTGTTCATGGCGAGGTACTCTACGAATTTCGCGTAGTTTTTCAGTATTTCGTTCACGTCTAGCTGTGCTACCGCGTTGAGGAGCAGTATAGACTGCGTCGTTTTCAGCGAGTCGAAGACGCGCGGGTTTTCTTTCACCTGATTGAGCAGTTCTTTGATGTCAATCTTAGTCTTGATCAGAGCAAGGAACCTCGCTCCAGCCTCTTTGCCAATGTTGCCGATTACGAGCTCCTCTTTAAACTCATCCGGGGCATCAGAGTTCTGGTGGAGGAGCACGGCGAGGTTAGTCCAGCTTCGTGGCGTGGGGAAAGCTGAGGTGTCGTTGTCGTTCGGGGGCTTTATGAAGTCTTGCGGGAACGTCTTGAGGTGTGCGTATGTTAGCCTCTCCCACCCATCGCCATACTTCCTATCCATATAGTTATACCACTCATCAACAGTCGGGGGCAAGACCTCGATAGTGGTCATCCTGTTCCGTAGTGGCTTAGTCAGAGGTCGGGTGATTTCAGACCACTCTGGCGGGTTACCTGCTGAGATTATCTTGATGTTCTTTGAGAGCTTCAGTAGCCAGCTTGCCTCCTTTTCCTGAATTAATGAATATAACATTGATAACTGGTCATCACGCTGTACGTTTGTGAGTTCGTCGATGAATAAAACGCCCTCAATACCATCCAAAGTTAGGACTTTGAGGACTTTGGGTGGCAGGAACTCAACGTACTCTCGCCCGGGGTTACCGTTAGCACGTGGAATGCCCAAGTCCTCGGGAAAGATGTGAGGAGCAATGATTCGGTAGTAAACGTAGAACTTGCCCGGGCTCTCGAGGATGCTGTCGAGCGTCTTGCCATCAGCCTCCCTCAAATCGACAAACTGCTTACCCCTCTTTTTCGACTCCTCTTCTGCCATCTGCTTTACGACTTCTGTTTTCCCTATCCCGGGTGCTCCAACCAGGAATGACCTGTCTACTAGCCGAATTTGAGTTACTCTCACCGGCATTATGCTATCACCTCCTTGGATACGCTTGGGGCGGTAGCGGTAGCCCCAGCCCCCGCCCCCAGGCTGGGGCTCATCCCGACAGCCTTACTGCCGTTTCCAACTACGTGGCTGGGTTTCATGCCTGCCACCCCAGCCCCATATCCAGTTAGTTACACGAGGGGGTATTTAAGCTTTCATGCTCCAACCAAGGCTCAGCCCGAGTGCCAGACAATCCCCTTAAAGCTTAAAAGCCTCGCATGTAACTAGTTGGATATGGGTGGTTAGGAGGTTGAGCAGGGGGAGCAGGAAAGGGTATCTGAGAACCGTGCTCCGGCTACTTTCGGAGAGAGGGTGCGTGAGCTACGACGAGCTGGTGGAGGCTGGAGTGCCGAGAGTGGTTGTGACCGTGTACGCTATGAGGTTGCACAGGAGCGGGATAGCTGTGAGGGGGAGGTTGAACGGGAGGAGCGTTCTGTGTCTTAAGCTGTTTGCAGGCTCTCAGCCGAGCTGGCGTAATGTGCCTGGCGCGGTGCATGACTATGACCCGCTCTGAGCTGGGGGTTCGTGGCTGGGCGGGAGCAACAGCTGTGCGAGCCTGGGCTCTCTGCCGTAGGCTCTCAGGCTTAGCAGTATGGTGTGTAGGAGTATTCTCGGTGCCAGCTCTTTCGCGAACCTCTCTGGCAGGGTCTCTGCGAGGAGCTCTCGGATGAACGTTTCCTCCAGCCCGCTCAGACTGCTCTCGAGCACGGGTATTACGTCGGCGTCAACCCTCCTGATGTGCTCGTAGCCTAGAACTCTGTACAGCGCCTCCACGCCCTTCTCCTTGGGTATGAATACTGCGAGGTACCTCTCCTCCTCCTTGTTAGGCACCCCCAGCTCTGCGAGCGCCCGGACTCTCTCGAGGGAGCCGGTGGTCACGTATCCTTTTGAGTCTAGCTTCAAGGAGGCTAGCGCGACTCGCCTGACCTCGCCGGCTCCAAGGTTCACCTCGAGGGCGTTCACCACGGGACCGTATCGCTTCACAGGTAGGGGTGCGATAGCCCTAGCCTGCACCCCCTCTAGCGGGCGGATGTGCGGGTCGTTCGCTGTCTTGGTGGCTTTGAGCAGGGCTTTCTCCACGTCCCCGGCTGAGACGCTCTGTTGCTTTCTAGCTAGCTCTTCGTACACCCTCTTAGCCTCCTCTACTGCCTCCGCGAGCTCCTGGGAGTAGAACAGCTCGTGCAGTAGCGTTGCGATGCCCGCGCCGTTTAGGGACAAGTTTTTGGAGTCCGTGCTCTCGACGAGCACTACTAGCCCGGACTCGGGGTCGGCTACCACCTTTGGCGGTGTAGAGAGGGCTATCATTGCGAGACCTGTGCTGGCGTCCTCCACGAGCTTTACAGCCTCCTCGCAGTACTCGGGGGCGTTCCTGGCGTAGAACCTCGCAACCTCCACTATGGTTGACGCAAGCTTCTTCACATTGTTCAAGCTCCTCAAGCCCAGCCAGTAAGCGTCGAGGTTCACCACCACCGCCCCCCTGTACAGGGCAACAAACCCGCCTCCAGCCTGACCCCGCCTAAGCTCCTTAGCCACAGCCTCCCAAGGGTTCTCGCCGAATAGCTCGCCCGCACCGTGGGACTCGGTTAGAGCTTTCCTCAGTAGCTTGAACGCCCGCCTCCCGCTCTGGGCGGATACTATCAGCTTCACCCTCCCCTCATGACTCCTGGCAAGCTCAACCCCCCTCTTCAGGAGCTCTTCTGCCACCTCCTCGACGGCGTGGGCGTCGTCGAGGGCTACTGCGACTCTCCTCTCTGCGGGAGCCCTCTCTACCTCGCCCAGGAGCTCCTGGAGCTTAGCCTCAGCCTGTTCCCTAGCAACGCTAGCTAAGCCCGTTCCGCTGGCGTACCTGAAGTCCCAGCCCAAGCCTGCTAGCCTGTGCTTGAGGTACCTCAGCATCATAGTCTTCCCGCAACCTTTCCCGCCAAGGACGACCACTACGTTCTTGCCCAGCACGCCTCTCCTGTCGACCTCGGCGAACACAGGGTTCTCGCCCAGCCCCTCCCTGAACAGGAGCTCCGCCTCCTCGAAGCTGAGACCCCCAATCGCCCTGCCAACAACCCTCAAAAACTCCTCCACACACGGAGACCGACCAGCCTCGACCTCGCTCAACACAGTTCACCACACTCCGGCATGCTACAGCAGGCTTGAAAGGGGCGAAGCAGTATCACGTGTGCCTAGAACGGGTGCCGGCAGACACACCGGTGTGTAGGTAAACCTGCCCCGACAGCGAAGCCCCGGTGGCGGGGGCTGGCGGTAGTTTCCCGTGTTTTTAAGTTTGAGCCTTGGTTACAGCTGTTTGGGGCTTGAGTTGGAGCGCGGTGTCCTCGGCTACGTGGTTAGGTCTTCTAGCCCTAGGGTTTCTGTGGCTGTCTCTGACGCTCCTCTGCCTCTCGGCGAGTACGTGGAGCTACACTACAGGATTTCAAGCAGGTTTGCGGGGCACGGTGCACCTGTTGAGCGTATTGCTCTCGCCGTGGCTTCGGGCGCTACTTACGAGCACGCCGTGCCCGCGAGCGTTATGAGCTACCTCGGTCTCAGGGGCGGGGGCATCGAGTCGCTCAAACTCTCCTACACGACTCTCTACGTTGTTGCGGAGCTCTCGGACAGCGGTGTTGAGCCCCCCAGGTACCCCGTGCCCCCCGACACTCCAGTATTTCCAGCGTCTAGGGAGGTGCTCGGCAGGGTTTACGGTGGCTACGGGGCTGGGGTCAGGCTTGGCACCCTCGTTCCAAGGAGCCTTGGCGTGGAGGTTAGGGTGAACCCGGATAAGCTGGCTAAGCACCTTCTGGTGGCTGGGGCTACTGGCTCCGGGAAGAGCAATACTGTGGCGGTGCTAGCCGATAGGCTGACCTCAATGGGGGCTCCTGTTGTGGTGTTCGACGTGCACGGGGAGTACGAGTTACTGCCGGAGAGTGGCGACAGGAGCAAGGTCTTAAGGGTGGGTGCTGAGATAAACCCGCTGAAGATGATGAGGATGAGCCCGAGGTTGCTGGCGAGCATTGTGATACCGGAGCCTATGGCGAGGAGGCAGAGGAGGCTGTTAGTGCGGGCTTTGAAGGGCGCGCTGAAGGAGTTGGAGAACGAGGCTAATAGGGTGGGAGGGTCGCAGGTGACGGCGTTGCAGAGCCTGATCAAGAAGA
>Ga0197144_100823_pt1 | contig 11205 bp, 9 predicted proteins | sample GBS85_MetaG_FD_148670 | JGI IMG/M metagenome (GOLD analysis project Ga0197144, IMG submission 148670) | Sediment microbial communities from Great Boiling Springs, Gerlach, Nevada, United States - GBS 85_MetaG | ecosystem: Environmental > Aquatic > Thermal springs > Hot (42-90C) > Sediment | place...
CTAAAGTCTTACCAGTACCCGTAGGAGAGGATATGAGAACGTTCCTACCAAGCTTAATAAGAGGTATAGCCTGCCTCTGAGGCTCCGTAAAACTCCCATACCTAGCTTTAAACCACGAAGCAACATATGGTCTCAATAGCCTAAACACATCCTCATCATTATAGCCACTCACTAGACCCTAACACCTGATACTGGAACTAACTAGTTTCCAGAACCTATAACTCTCAAGTCTCTAAAGTTACGCGTGAAAAGTTTAAAACCCTGTTATCGATGCTAACCTTTTTCCGTCATCTGAGTTAAATACATGTACTTTTCTAATAGATATGTAAACCTCTGTTCCTCTACTGAGCTGCTTCTCGGTTAAAGCTAAAGCTCTTAAGCTTAATTTTCCGGATCTAACTACTACATATTGTCTAGCTCCTAGGTATTCACTAACCTCTACAACACCTTTAATGAGAGCTACATGACCTTCAGTAGGAGGTGTTAAGACGGCTATGGCTTCATCAGGTCTAACTCCTATAATCACCCTACCCTCCTTAAGGTCACCTAGTTTTATTTTAATGATTTCAATAACACCATTCTCCACTCTAAGCTCATTAAATACCATCGGGGGCTCGCCTATAAAGCCTGCTACAAACATGTTTACCGGTTCATTATAGAGTTCTGTTGGATTTCCTAGTTGTTGAATCCTACCCTTATCTATAACAAGTATTCTATCACCTACAGCGAAGGCATCCGCTTGATCATGAGTTACAAGAATAGTAGTCATTCCTAGACTTCTCTGGATTTTTTTAACAAATTCTCTAGCTGTAATTCTAACTCTAGCATCTAAGTTACTGAAGGGCTCGTCTAAGAGAAGTATCCTTGGGTTTTTAACAAGAGCTCTAGCTAAAGCTACTCTCTGCTGTTGACCTCCACTAAGTTGCCTTGGATATCTATCGAGTAAATCGTCTATTTCAAGATACTTAGCGACTTCAACAACTCTTTTCCTTATCTCCTCTTTCGATAACCCTTTGACGTCTAGGGGGAATGCTATATTGTCGAAAACCTTCATATTAGGGTATAAAGCCCACGTTTGAAATACCATACCCACATTCCTTTTCTGAGGAGGAATGCTGAAGCCTTTCTCTCCATCAGCTACAACCTCACCATCTATAATAACCCTCCCTTTAGTTGGTCTTTCTAAACCAGCAATGATCCTAATTAATGTAGTCTTCCCGCTACCTGAAGGGCCTAGCACCGCCAGGAATTCTCCAGACTCTACTGAAAATGTAACATTATCTAGGGCTACGACCTTAGGCGGAAATATTTTCATTAACCTATCTACCTCAATAACAGCCAAGTCTATCTAACACCTCCTGTTCCGAGAGCTAAGAGTCCTCTAATAAAGTATCTTCCAAGTAGTATGAATAGTACTAGGGGAGGTATTGAGCCGATGAGAGCAGCTGCAAACATTTCATTATAAAGTGTGCCGCTTTGACCTACATAACTAAAGATCTTAAGAGCAACATGTTTATCGTAACCTCTAGTCAGTATTAGTGGTATAAAGAAGTTATTCCATGTCATTATTAGGATAAAAATGAATGTTGATACGAGACCGGGGCCTAGTAATGGAAGAACCACCCTCCTAAATATTTTAAATTCTCCAGCTCCATCAACTAAAGCTGACTCAATGTAATCTTTAGGTATAACTGTTATGAATATGGTCATGAGAAGAGAGGCCATAGGAGTGTAGTACGTTGCTAGACCTAGGGCTAAACCAGGGAGTGTGTCAAAGAGAGTTATATCAAGGTATCTCTCAATACCTTTAATAATGTTTATGAAGGGTATTAGAAGAACTTGATATGGGATGTATGTGGAGATAGCTATCAACACGATAGTGGTATCACTTACCCTATCAAATCTCCTATATATAGCGTATGCCGTGAGCGATCCTACAAAGGTAGCTAGAAATGCTACCGGAACAGTAACAATTAAGGTATTTATTAAAGGCTCTCTCATATCACTTAAAACTTTAACTATGGTCGATAGATCAACCTCCTTAGGGGGCATGAAGGAAGGTGACCCTATAACATCCTCTAAACTCTTAAGAGATCCTATAAGTACTGTATATGCTGGGAATACCCATAGGAGGGATAGTAAACTTAAAGTTATGATTGCTAGGAGCCCCTTAAACTCCATGCTATCACCTCTTTAACACCCATCTTTTAATTCCAAGCATAGCATAGGGTATTACGAGGAAAGCTGATATAACTATAACCACAATGGCTGCTGCTGACGCTACGTAAAAGTATTGGGCTACAAACTTTTTATGTATGTAAATTACAATAGTTTCTGTGAAGGGGTTGTAGAATAGCATTGAATAGGGCAGATCAAACATCTGGATAGCGAAGAGAGTTAGGAATACCGTTGATACTATAAAGCCTTGCTTCGAGTTAGGTATCACAATTCTAGTCATTATCTGCAATGTATTTGCTCCATCAACTATAGCACTCTCAATAAGAGTCTTATCCACGTTATAGAACATAGCTAGGTATAGCATAGCTACAAACCCAGCATAAACCCACACCGATACAAATACAAGGCTCCAGAAAGCATTATCGCCTTGAAGCCATGCAACCTTTGGTAGACCTACAAGATCTAAGAGCACATTAACCCCCTTAACATGATCGAATAACCATCTCCAAGCTATAGCTACAACCACCATGGATAACGCTATAGGGTACATGAAAATGGTTGTAAAAAAGTTCCTAACTCTAGGGGACTCTACTTGGAAGATTAAACTAGCTATAGTAACACCTAGTATGTTACCTGATATCACAAGAATACCTGCCCATATAAGCGTCCTAAAGAAGGAGTCTCTAAACTCCTCATCTACAACCAACTCATTAAAACTCCTAAAACCAACAATTTCTATGCGCGGATTTAAGAGGGAATAGTTGGTAAGCGACACTACGAGATTCCATAAGATACCATAGTATAGTAGTAGTGTGAATATTGATGTTAAGAGTACAAAAAGTACATAGTACCTTAACTCCACCTCAAACTCACCACTCCTAGTTATAAGGAGGGAAAAGACAAGAAGGGTTATTAAGTTTTGAAAGAATATACCTTTGATCTAACATCTATCTAGCCCATGGGGGTCTATAACCAGCAAATGGCTCTTCAGGGCTTCCGAGGTAGTATCCGGTTTGCTCCCATAATCTTCGTTCGAGTGCTAGTGCATCTCTGATTGTAGCATACCACGAGTCTGTAGCTTTATACTGAGCTAGGATAACAGCTCCCGTTAAAAGCTTCTGCCAAACATCGGAGAATAGCGCTCCATGTGTCAAGCTGAAGACTTGGTATTTTGATCCCCTATACTGTTCTACCTCCCACTTCTGTATCACTGTGGGGTATATATCAGGTGATACATCGGGGTACACTGATATGGATCCTTTAGGTGGATTGAAGACCTTTTGCCCATCTCTTGAGGAGAAGTATTTAGCGAAGTCTATACCAAGATTCTGTAATGGACCTTTAGGTACGGCTACAGCATCTACAACCATGTTGTAAATGTCTTCTGTTCCAGGGAACGGTGCAACTATAATTTTACAAGTGGGGGTTATAGAGTCTATAGGGCACATTTCGACGTCCCTGTAAGTGGTGTATATGAGACCTACAGCCCAATCTCCGTCAACATGGAACGCTCCGAGACCTCTAACTACTCTGTCTACAGCAGCTGTCCAATCAAGAGCAGGCCAGTCTGGAGGAAATGTTGCCGCTAGTTCTAGGAATATTTCAGTTGCTTTTTTAATACTTGGATCTGCTGGATCTAGAGTTCCATACATAAACTCTATGAATTTCTGGGGCCCTGCGACAGCTAGGAATATCTGTTCCCATAGATGTAGTACGGTGAATAGATCAGCTCCAGCTTGAACCATAGCTGGTATGCCTTTAGCTTGAAGAGCTTTACTAGCTGCTACTAGCTCATCTAATGTTCTAGGAGGCTTTATGCCATTAGCGTCTAAAACCTCCTTGTTCATGAATATCAAGTTAGCTCTATGAAGGTTGACCGGAGTAGTGTACAGCTTCCCTGAGAGCATGCAGACCTTGCCAACAGCTGTTTCAAGAACCCCTATTTCCCTACCAACCTGAGTTAAATCTACGAAATCAGCCTCCTTATTAGGGGCGGCTAGGAAATAACTTATCATCTCAGGACCGCAGTGAACTTGGAAAGCTTCCGGAGGCTTACCAGCCATTATCAACGCTATTATCGCAAACTTAGCGTTAACACCAGCCCCGCCGGGAACAGCTGATCTAATAACATTAATCCCAGTCTTATCAGTATAGCTTTCAACAAGGGCTTTAATGGCAGGCTCCTCTAAACCAGCCCACCAGGTATAGAATGTAATCTCTTGTGAAGGAGCTGTGGGAGCTCTAAAGAATGCAAAGTAAAGAGCTGCTAGGATCAAAATAACGAGTACGGCTATACCTCCTATAATGACTGGTCTAGAAACGGCTTTCTTTAAGAACACTTAGCCCACCTCTTCTGGATTACCTGTTAGAGGGCGGAGTTTATAAATCTGTACTATCATTACAAGCTTAATGGTGGCATGAATATGAATCTCTCTACTATAATCGAGGAGTTTCGAGAGTCTTATGGGGAGGAACCGGATTTAATTGTATCGGCTCCTGGTAGGCTTGATTTCCTTAATACACACCAGGACTATAAGGGTCTCCCGGTTGTTGGTGTTGCTGTTAACCTAAGGATATATGTTGCTGTTAGTAGAAGAGAGGATTATAATGTCAACGTATCCTCATGGAATTTAAAGATCGAGGGGATGAGGTATAGAGATGTTTTTACCGTTGATAGTGCTAGCCTCATAGGAGATAGTTGGTTTGGTAACTATGTGAGAGCAGCAGTAGCTGTTTTAAGAGATTTACATCAGGTTAAAGGATTTAACATGCTTATAGTAAGTGATATTCCTATGGGGTCCGGTCTTGGTAGTAGTGGATCACTCCTAGTATCCTCGTTAGGAGCGTTAAATGAACTTTACGGTTTAAAGCTCTCTATAAAGGATATAGCTGAGCTTTCCTATAGAGCTGAACATGACATAATGGGGATTCCGTGTGGGAGGCTGGATCAGTACACCTCAGCCTACGGCGGCACTATAGTCATAGACACAAAGCCTCCTTATAACGTTGAGAGGCTGGATTTTAAAGCTCAATTTGCAGTGTTAGATTCTGGTGTAAGACATTCTACAGCTGATATACATCCTAGGAGACAGAGGGAGCTAGTAGAAGCTCTTAGATCGCTACTTGAAATAGGGATACCTGATGACCTGAGGAGATTCGTGAAACCAAGCTATTATGACACAGATTGGGAGAGGATAGCTGAAAACAGGCAAATGCTAACCCCCTATCTTCAACTCTTACAAGCTAAATTTAGGAATAGAGTCCTCTACACAATCCAAGCTCATAGAAGTACAGAGCTCGCCTTAAGAATTCTAAGAGGCTTTCCTGTAAGTTTAGACGATGTTGTGAGAGAACTTCAAATAGGTATCTCTAGCGTGGAAGAACATGTTTCCCGTTACGGTGACACTAATAAAGTGCTAATAGGGCTCATAATGACATACCAGCATATATTGCTACGTGATCTCTACGAGGTTAGCTTACCGGTCTTAGATGAGCTCGTTGATTTAAGCATTAAGATGGGAGCTTATGGAGCTAAGTTAAGCGGTGCAGGTCTGGGAGGAGCGGTTATAGCTCTTATACCATCAACTAGCATTGGAGAGTTAATAGTAAGGGAGGCCATTGGAAGAGGCTTAGCTACTAAAGGCTGGGTAGTGGAGGTTGACGATGGTTTAAGGGTTGATCTAGGGTGACTATGGAGTTAAGATGGGATCCCATTCTCGGAGAATGGGTTATGGTTTCAAGTGTAAGACGCGCTAGGCCATGGCTTCCATCCGGCTACTGCCCCTTCTGCCCTGGAGCTCCGGAGACGGGTTATGGATGGAGTGTTCTAGTTCTTGAAAACAGGTATCCAATGCTGTCCCCTAACCCCCCAGAGCCTTCAAAGCACCGCTTCTACAGGACTGGTAGGGCCCTAGGTCGATGTATGATAGTTGTTGAAACCCCGGAGCACGATGTAGACGATATAAGCGATCTACCAATAGGTCAGATTAAGATAGTCCTCAAGTCTATCCGTGGCGTGATAGTGGAGGAGTCTGGGAAAGACTATGCATCGTATCTTCTATGGTTTAGAAATAAGGGGGTTGAAATTGGAGTATCGCTAACACACCCTCACAGCCAAATCTACATAACCCCCTTCATACCGGTTAAGATTAAAAGAGAACTTAGGAATTTCAAGAGGTACTCGAGGCGGACGGGGAGATGCCCTCTATGCGATATTATTAATGTTGAAGAGGAGGACAAGGCTAGGTTATTACAATCAACCCCTACTTGGATAGCTTTCATGCCATTCCACCCCCACTGGCCTTTTGAGGCATTCCTAGCTCCTCGAAGGCATATCGGATTACTAACAGAGCTCAACGACAAGGAGCTAGAGGATTTAGCGCTAATGCTAAAACTCGTACTCTGCGGGTTTAAGAACCTATTTAGAAAACCTACACCTTACATGCTAGTCCTACATCAAGCACCTCTTAAGGGAGACCACGACTACTACCACTTACACCTGGAAATATACGGTGTTGAAAGAGAAGAGGGTAAGATGAAATTCGCTGCAGGGATGGAGAACGGTGGTGGCAACTTCACATATGATGCTATCCCGGAGGAGAACGCTGAGGCTCTTAGAGGTTCTATAGAGAACTGTAAGGCTGAGTTCCAAGGCTACGCATAGGGGTTCAGCTTTCATATTGGCCTATGTAGGTTTTCATCGCCTCATATGTGTTCCTCCTCATCCTCCACGGGGTTTGGAGCTTTCGGGCCACCCCAGAGACCCCACATCTTGGGGTATATGGATAAAAGCTTTACGAGCTGTATGCGGAGGTTTATTGTAGCCACCACATCTCTATCCCCAATGAAGCCGGAACTGCTACATTTTAACGTTCTGTACCCGTCGCTCGCTAGCCTACTGTCACATTTGGGGCATGCGGTGGATGTTCCTCTAGGGCTAACCCTGACTGCCACCAGGCTTCTCTCCACCACCTCATACCCTACGCAGAACCGCATTCTATAGTAGAACCATAGTACTAGCTTCTTGTTAAATCTCTCATCCCTCACGGCATCCTCTCTCAATCCATCCAAATCCTCTAAAAACTACTAGTGAGCGTGTTCTAGTGCTAGCTCCGCAACTAAATCTCCTATTTTGTGAGACTGACCTCCTCCCCGCCCTGAAGGACGAGGGTTCCCTTTAGGGCTGGGAGGTCCCCCCATCGATTCGGGGTTACATCTGCCTTGGGGGGCAGCTGTTGGGGGGTCAGAGCTCCCCCAGCTAAACCAGGGAAACACAATGGCTTATAAACCTTTCCTCCATCCCCGCCTTAAAAGGCGAGGCTTTCGATTGTAAGCTGTTTATGGTGATTAATGTAATCGTGTAATCTTCACGGAAAATAAGTGTGGGGGTTGGCTCGGGGGATAAGTTGGTCAATAGATATTCTTCGCTGTCTTCTGCCAACTCAATTTTAATCAACAAGGAAGTAGTCTATTTCACTAGTCATAGATCTCTCATGCACACTTTCGCTTCTTACCTCAAAATTTACGTAGTATTTACCAGGAGGATCTTCTGGAAGTATCTTTGGAGGATAATATCTCTCATACGCTACCTGTTGAAAGTCAAGTGAAGGGGGTAATGTGATTTCCTCTTCATTTAACCTTAACGTCTCCCCACTAGGTTTAGTGATACTTAATGTAGCTTGAACATTAACTAACGTCGGAGATTTACCGTTTTACTGTATATGATAATGTGAATTATTACCATCTCACCTTAGGTTACCCTACGGGGGAGGACTGTCGTCAATCACACCTCTCAAGATCTTCTAGGTAGAAGGGCTATTATTAAGAGGATTGCATTAATTGCTATTACATAAGTTAAGATACCCTCTATGGTTAGTTTTAATAGGTTACCAATTACTATTAAAATAAACGTCATTACGCTAACTATACTAGATATAAGGCTATTAACAGTAGCTCTTAGCCTTTCCTCAATGAATCCCTGGAGGTAAACGAAAATTATAGGTCTAGCTACTCGTGGAAGAAGCGTTAACATTAAAAATGCCATGATACTAGCAATGATGTTCCCGGAAAATAGCATAAAGGCTATTAACGTGCAGGTTATAATTGATAAGGGCATAACTGCTTCACTATAAGCATCACTAACAATGTTCTTTAGTGTAGTTCTAAGTAGCGTGTAGGTGGTAAAACCTATAATAGCATAGACCAGCCCTATAGAGAAGAAATTTAAACCATATTGTTCATAGAGCAACAGTGAGATCAGCGGAGATGTCATGGCGTAGGTTAAGCTTATAGCTAAAAGAGTTATAAGGGCTGGTAATATTGAAGTTAACCTGTGCCTTAATATAACAATATCCTTGACATCAATAGATCTTCGACCTTGAAAATCCCTAACATCCTCTCCTAGTATGAACGTTACAATGAATATTAGGAGAAGTGTGGATATTAAGGCAATGAATGGTAATCTAAGGTCGTAGGTTGCCATTAATCCTCCACTTATCGAGAAAAGCCCCATGGTGATTAAGGATATAAGCTCGCCGCCCATTAGTACCTGTGTAACCTTCTTTTCATTAACTCTCTTTAAAGCAGTATATGCCATGATCTCAGGATTTGAAGCCCTAAATACCGCGCCTATATTGTAAATTAGCTCTGCTAATACAACATCCTTTAAACCTCTAGCGAAGACGTATATTGCTAAGCCGATCTTAAAGAATATGAGTGCTAGAAGCCAAGAGAGTTTCCTAGACACCTTATCAGATATAAAGTAGGATACAAGAGGAGTAAGAACTATTACTTGAACTAAATGTATGTTAGAAACCAGGACTATAGAGCTAACATCTATATTAAGCTTTGCAAGGTAAATAGAGTATATAGGTTTAATGAAGGACGCTGTACTAAACCTCGAGAAGTAATACGCTACCTCATACCTAAGTTCTTTACCCTTAAACATCTAGGATCACCCATTAACGGGTCTTTAAATAGTTGAAATGCTACAGCCTTACACCCTCCTCTACATAAATCCCAATAAGGGCATAGCCTGCACATACTCTTCTCACGTAATGCTTGTATTTTAAGCTTAAATGAGATTAAATGATCTTCGTTTATGACATCAATTTGACCTATGGGATCATCTATGTACGCACAGGGATATAGAACCCCTTTAACATCGACGTAGAAGACCTCCACTCTTGTACCACAGGACATCATAAGATGCTCCTGTCTTAATTGTTTTATTAAATCTAGAAGGTGCTTTTGATAAGATATTATTATAGGATCTTCAGAGTATACAAAGACCCCTCTATCCCACCAGTACTCCTGTTCTCTCTTAATAAGTTTGAAATATTCATCTACGCTGGGACATATTTCTTCATATTTATGTAGTGCTAATCCCTTCGGGAGGACACTCCTTAAATTAAAAATGTTTACGCCATACTTAGATAAATCCCTGATCATCGAACGGATTTTTTGAATATTAGTCTTAAATATCGTAGTTCTAACTACAATAGGGATATTTAACGATTTAGATCTATTTATGAAATCAATAACCCTTTTATAAGTACCAATATAACCCACCTTCTCTTCACACTTCATGGTAAGAAGCGAGGGTTTTAAGCTTTTCTCAAGGGGGTTAGTAACGACGGGGAGGAGGTGTCCCCTAAAATTTGGGGGAAACGTGCCTCGCGTCTATCGTGTAACCCCGCTTCCTCGCTAGGGGCTCCTCAGATCTGTTACACTGGTATACGGATTGGTGTTATTAGAGCTTATTAAAGCTAGTCTACTAGTAGCAATAGCTTTCTAAGCTAAGCTTGTCTAGGAGCTCCTAACGTTTAGTCGAGAAGCCTTAAATCTAGATGTGATTGAATCTAACCACAACTAGATCTACTCGTTACATCTAGCCATACTATAAAGTTTTGATGTAAAAGCGTATTCAAGGACCCTAGCGTATAAAGCTGGTTTCTTTTAGAACTTAGGTTCTAGCTTTAGGGTTACCCTATTGCTTGCTCGACCAGCTTTAAAGGTGGCAAATTCGCCTACCCTTAGTTTAGGAGCTCCTAAACTAGCCCATATGTAGACATATCAGGTTTAGAAGTATGCTTAGACCCTAGCGTAGTCGAGAACTCCTAATTTAGCTGTGGTTAAATCTAGCTATACACCTAAACAATAGCAAAACCTACAAGCTACCCTTCCCCTAGTGTGCTAGCCCTTGTTATACCTAAAGCAGCTGATATGACATATAGGAGCTAGCATTAATCGTAAAAACTGCTATTAAAAACAATAGGGTAACCCCATAGGAGCTAATAGATAGGATCTAGAATTAGGAGCTTCAGGTAGGGGTCTATGATTTTAGATCATAAGCTCTTAGAAGCATAGTAACCCTTTACACATTAACCCCTATGTGCTTAGCTTATAGTCCTAGTAACATATAGGAGCTCCTAACTGCCCCCTTTACACCAAACCTTAGGAGCTAAGGGAATGTTGCTATGTAACTAGACCCCCTCACGTGTTATGCTAAACTCTAAGTAGAACGTAAAGGGTTACTCTAACGTAGAAGCTCCTAACACTATGAGGTCACTCCATCAGTGTAAGTAACCCCTAAAGGCTGTTATACCTATTAACTGATTATACCCCTAGCATGTAGCCTAGCTTCCAGCCCATACTACAAACTACTAGAGCTAGCTATTCAAGCCTATACTAAGTTATGTGAAAAAGCATAAGGTGTTAGGGGAAAAGCTACCTATATAAGCTCCAACCCCTACATTCAAGCTAAAAAACACCTAACAGCATGAGGTTACCCTATACTGATATACCTAGCCCATAACAATAGCCTAACCCTAGCCCTTACTGGCAGGCGTGCTTTACAACTGAAAGCCTCGCCCTTCAAGGGCGGGGATGGAAGAAACGCCTGTAAGCCTCGGTGTTCCCCCTGTTTGGTGGGGGGCTTTGACCCTAAACTGCTCTCTAGATGGCAGATATAGCTCTGAATAGATTAGGGGATCTCCCCGTCCTGAAAGGTGGGGGGAACCTTCGCTT
>Ga0197144_100825_pt1 | contig 11189 bp, 10 predicted proteins | sample GBS85_MetaG_FD_148670 | JGI IMG/M metagenome (GOLD analysis project Ga0197144, IMG submission 148670) | Sediment microbial communities from Great Boiling Springs, Gerlach, Nevada, United States - GBS 85_MetaG | ecosystem: Environmental > Aquatic > Thermal springs > Hot (42-90C) > Sediment...
GACCTCCTTCCCGCTTTGAAGGGCGGGGTTCCCCCATCTATCCGCTTACATCAGTCATTTGGGGGATCATAGAGTCAATACAAAACCAAGCACAGAAGACCTATAAGCCTTAGCAATCCCCACCCTAGAAGGGCGAGGCTTTTGATTGTAACAGATATATATGTGCTGAGCTATATAGTCCATCACATATAATAAAACAAATTTTGATGTTCACAGACACATTTCAGAAACACATGCAATGTTCACAAAGATCCCCGAGGATCAGTGAACAGCTCGAGTAACGATCTTAGATCCCGTGTATACAAATTAGATCCCGAGGATCATATATTTATAAACGAGGATCTATGGCTGCGAAGATCTTGGCGGGCCCGCCGGGATTTGAACCTGGGATCTCCGGCTCCGCAGGCCGGCGCTCTATCCTGGCTGAGCTACGGGCCCTGAAGTATCTTAACTTATTAGCATAAAATTGTTTGTTGATGGTGTTTATCGGTAATCTTCTTAGGTTGTGTGGGGTTGGTTTTAGTTAAAAATTGTTGGAGTTAGTTATTCTGTGATTAGTTTAACACCTAATCCAGGTTCGTTAGATACTTCTAGGACTCCCTTATCTATTCTAATACCTGTTACTGGGTTATCTCCTAGTAGTATTAGTGATCTTCCTATCTCACTTACTGTTATGTTTGGTGTTGAGAAGTATAGGTGGAGTCCTGTAGCGTCTAAGATCCCTGTCTGAGCTACGTATGTCCCTATATTACATTCAAGTCCTCCTTCACTAGCTATGAGTGCGTATTTCTTAGTAGTTATTATCCCGTGGTTTAATGGTTTTAATGCGATCATATCTGCAGCCCTCTCATACACTATCTTTAATATGAATTCTGGACGTACACTCTCATCAGCAACTATAGTTATATCAGTATTTCTAGTTACTTCCTTCAACCCATCTATATCATGTGCTAGTACTGGTTGTTCTATGAAGTCAACCCAATACTTCTCTAAACTCCTTATGATTTTTAAAGCCTTCTTAGCACTACCCCAACTCTCACCAACGTCTAAGTTAAGTACTACCTTATCACCTACCAACTCTCTAATATGTCTAACCCTCTCAATATCTAGTGCTGGGTCATCACCTACTTTCATCTTAAGTACAGTTACACCATTCCTTACGTAATCTTCAGCAACTGAAGCAGCTTCTTGAGGTGGGAGTAAAGGTATTAGTGATGATGGTTTAGCTACCTTACCACTAATCTTACCCCCGAGAAACTTATAGAGTGGTATACCGAGGTACTTACATATGAGGTCGTGGAAAGCTATATCAATACTTGCAATTACTGAGTCAGGAACTTTAAACTTCTTACATATCTTATTAACAACCTCTACAACATTGAATACATCCTCACCAACTACTAAACCCCTAACCCTACTACCGACTAAGTTAGTAAAAACATCAATAGTCTCAAACATCTTAGGCACTGACGGTATCTCACCATAACCTACTAAACCATCATCTGTACGTACCTTAACAATCAACGTCTCTAGATATTGCTGTCCTACGACCTCACCCTTCTTAGCACTCTTATAAGGGAGTCTTAATCTAAGCTTAAGAGGTACTACATCAACGCTTAAGACCTTCATAAAATAACACCTACTACGGCTTAACAACTACTTTAACTGGATCACCTACACGTTTCTCAAACACTTCAAACGCATGTATAACCTCACTTAATGGGAACGTATGAGTGATTATCTTCTTTAAATCTATCTTACCACTAGATGCTAAACTAATTACACGTTCTAACGCGTTACGAGCCTCACCTCTAGTACCCTTAATAGTTATCCCTTTAACAGCTATCTCACCAAGTACTAACGGTGTCGGTTCCCAAGTTATACCAAGCATTAACAACCTACCATTCCTTCTCAACATCTTAACACTCTGAGCTACAGACTCAGGTGATGGTGTGGTATTTATTACTAAGTCAGCACCTAACCCATCAGTTAACTCCATAACTACCTTAACTGGGTCCTGACCCTCCCTAACATTAACTAACACATCAGCACCTAAAGCCTTAGCTAGGTTAAGCCTAGACCACCTAGTACCTACCATCACCGTAGTACCAGCACCTAAAGCCTTAGCTAAAGCTAATGATGTTAAACCTATAGGGCCAGGGCCTATAATCACTATAAACTCTCCAGCATCAACACCTATCTCCATCAAACCAAACATTGAAGTACCTGCTGAGACAGCCATAGCACCTTCTTCAAAACTCATATTACTCGGTAACTTATGTAAGTTCCTAGCAGGTGCAGCTACGTACTCAGCAAACCCTCCATTAACTGTAAACCCTAAAGTCCTATGTCCAGGCTTCCCGTAATTCACACAGTAGGAGTAGTAACCAACTTTACAGTTTTTACATTGACCACAACCAGCATGAGGTTCTATAGCTACTCTATCACCTACCCTAAACCCAAGTACATTCTTACCTACCTCAACGATAGTACCTGCAGTCTCATGACCAGGTATTATAGGGTATGCTATGTAGTCAGGGTATGTCCCATTCTTTATCTCTATATCAGACCCGCAAATACCTACAGCCTCAACCTTTACTAAGACCTCATCATCCTTAATCTTAGGGATATCCACCTCTTCAACTCTTAAATCATTAGGTTTATAAATAACTAAAGCCTTCATCTTACCATTCATCATAACCCACCCTATATATATAACTCTATAGGTTTATAAATAACTAAAGCCTTCATCTTACCATTCATCATAACCCACCCTATATATATAACTCTATAGGTTTATAAATAACTAAAGCCTTCATCTTACCATTCATCATAACCCACCCTATATATATAACTCTATCAAACCCTTAATATGCTTATATCCCTAACTAAAGAAAAACATAAACTTAGGATTAAACACTATCAAGCATTAACTAATGTTTTAAATGATGTTAGAACCTCATTAAAAACTTCACTACTGTTTATATTAGCGTTAACCTCTGAAATACCTACTAAACTACTTAAACTCCTCACTAAATAATTAATGAACTCAACATCATCATCAGGTTTGTAGAGAGGTCCTCCAGGTATATCTAATACTGAGAATCCTTTTAACGGGATTATTAACTTAGCCTTAACACTACGTCCTACACTATAAAACTTACTACATAGGTGTTCAGCTACTGTTAGTAACTCCTCCCTTGAAAGCCTAACATTAGTATTGTATGGGTTGTGGTAGTGTGTCTGCCTACCTAAGTACTTAGATGGTATTGTGTCTGGAGGTCCGAAGACTAAGTAGTTAATACTTCCAGGTACTACTACTAAAGGTATATCTAACCTTAGGGAGTTAATTAGTCTAGGCTTCATAGGTCTGTAGATATCATCAGGTATTACCTCACCAACCAACTCATGTAGGTTTAAGTCGAGGACAGCCGTGAAGAAACCTGACTCAATTAATTCCTCCATAGCTGAACCACCAGCACCTGATGCATGAAATACTATAGGTTCGAAGCCTAATTCCTTAAGAGCATATACACACCGTCTCGTGAGTCCTCCAGTAGATCCGAGCGTAGTTATAGCAACCCTCCTAACATTCTTATCAATATCTAAGTACTTTAAACCTCTAACCATACCTATCATAGCGTTAGCAGCATTAGTTAATACTAACTTAGATATAGTGTTAGGCCCGAACTCTAGATCAGCTACTGAGAACATAATCATTATATCCTTATACTCTACATAAGGTCTTATATTACCTGAAGCTACTGTAGATACTATGATCTTAGGTATCCCTATAGGTAATACCTTCATAGCTATGGATGCTGCTGCAGTACCTTGATTACCGCCTATACCGATAACACCACCAAGCTCCTTAATCAGCTTAGTAAGTATTTTACTAGCTCCTAAACCCATAAGCTTTATAGCTTCATCACGTCTTAACCTACCATCACGTACCCTACTTAAGAACTCCTTAGGGTCTAGAGATAACTCCCTCAGTACATCTTCTCTAGGTATATCAGGTCTAACTAAAGGCTCGTTAAGTATGCTTAAGTCTATGACTACCACGTCTAAACCTGCTGAAGTAAGTATATCTTTTAAGAAGAGTGCTTCAGGACCTTTAGTATCGAGAGTAGCTAATATAGCTACTAACCTACCCATAAAAACAATACCTCTTAGAATGCTCTCTCCTTAAACTCCCTATAATATACCTGTACATTAACCTTCTTAAGCTCCTTAACAAACTCGGCTAGATGTGTTGAAATCCTCTCAACTATAGCTCTACCTGTCTCAGGACTTGAGATGAAGGGATCACCTATAGTAGCGTTATCACTATACTCATGATGTTCTAGAGGGATCCATATGTTCTCACTACCCATAAACTCTATAGTAGGTGTACCGTCAGTCTTAATGAACTTCTCACCTAACCATTTAGGTGCGTGGATACTCCTAGGCTGAGCACGTTCCATCTTAACTAAGTCAGGTCTATAATACATAAGTACTGAAGTCTCTTCCTCACCTGAATGCCATCCAGGTGCTTTCTCAGGCGGGGACTTAAGGAGATCCTTAATTAATTTTATATCACGTTCTGTAGGTGTTTTATACCATACTGGTAACGCACCAGTCTTATAACGAATAGCTCTTAGCACGTCATCAATTACTTTAGTGTTAGAACCGTGGTGTGAGACAAATACTAATTTATTAAATCCGTGGTATATGAGACTTAAAGCAATATCATATATTAAATATCTAAACGTCCTACCCTTAAGTGTTATAGTCCCATAACCTCTACCCATCTCACCCATATGATGTGGTGAGTAACTGTAAGGAAGTAGGGGGGTGTAAGGTACGTTAGCTTTCTCAGCAGCTTTCTCAACAACAGCTATTGTTATGAAACTATCAGTACCTAAAGGTAGGTGAGGTCCGTGCTTCTCACAACTCCCTATAGGTATTAACACAACATCTGATTCTTTAATCCATTCCTGAACATCTACATAACTACACTCAAGTATGTTGTAGGGTTTCCCTGAAGACATATCACACACCTACCTAGATAATAGTAAGTACTAGATTTAAAAATATTACGTTAGTAGACTTTGAGTTTCTTAGTAAATATTATGAGGTATGTAGTGATTAACATCATGATAACACCGACTACGTTAACGAAGTAGTCAGGTATTATGAGTAGGAGAGCTGATAACCCGTATAGAACCCTCATATAGTGTTGTAGAGGTCTTAGTAAGTAACCAGTAAGAGCTGCTGAAGTACTAAGGAATGCTATAACTGCGAATAGAAACACAACTATACCTTCATAAACATTACCTTCTAAGATTAGGAGTGACGGTCTAAACACGAATATATAAGGTATTATGTATGCAGGTAATGACATCTTAATAGCGTTAATACCTGACTTCATAATGTCTGAGTTAAATACTGCACATGCTGTATAGAGTGCTAAGGCTACAGGCGGTGTTATCGTCGAAAATGTTGAGAAGTAGAATATAAACATATGTGCAACTAAGGGGCTAATCCCTAAATTAACTACTGCTGGAGCTAAAGTTATAGCTACTATTAAGTAAGCTACGGTTGCTGGTAGCCCCATACCTAACACTATACAGGAAAGCATTGTCAGTATAAGTACTAACATTAGATTACCTGCTGATAAGATATCGATGACTAAGGATAACTTCACACCTAATCCCGTCATCATCACAACAGAGTATATTAGTGATGCTGATGCTATAGCTATACCTAAAGATACAACCCTACTCATAGCCTCATATACAGAATCAACTATATCCTTCAAGTTAATCCTAGTTACCTTCCTAATAAACGATACAACTATAGATGCTATAATACCGTACATAGCTGCTCTAAATGGTGAGTACCCAGCTAGTATGTAATAGACTACTACACCTAAAGGTATTAAGGTATGGATGTAATTCCTTAATAAGCTATCTACATTAACACTCATCGGTTTATATCCCTTAATCAAACCTCTAGCTATGTTCGAAGCCGAATCTAAGTACACATACAACATTAACGCGATGAAGTACAGTGCTCCAGGTAAGAACGCAGCAATAACTATATCTCTGTACGGTATACCTAGTAAGTCAGCCATAAGAAAAGCTGCTGCACCCATAACAGGGGGCATGATGAGAGCACCGGCAGCTGCTGAAGCTATGATGGCAGCTGATTTCTCAGGTGTAAGACCGTACTCCTTTAATGCTCGTGCGAATGTCGTACCTGTTATCGCTGCATTCTCAGGAGCACTACCGGAAACCATACCTAACAACATGTTATTCATAACAGCAGTTATTCCAGGACCTCCCTTAACTTTAGTCATAGGTGAGAGAGCTTCCATGATCAACTTAGTCGCTTTAATCCTACTAAGTAGAGATCCTAAGATATTAAATGCTATAACGTAAGTAGACGCTATATTCAACGGTAAACTCCACAACCCCTCACGAGTCATGTAGAAGTAACCTATGAGCATGTCTAACGGGTAACCACCATGGCCCCACAAACCAGGTATGTACTTACCTAAGTAAGCATAAGCTATGAATATCAACGTTGTTAAAGCTAATACTTTACCTACAAATACCCACGTAAGAGCTAATACAGAACATACGGTAACCAACCCAAACACAAATTCTACTTGATTAGGTATTCCAGCTTTATAAGCAACTTCAACATAGTTTAACGATATGTAAAAAACCGGTATAACGGAGAGCGTCATCAGGATTAAGAGGATAACCCTTAAGTGGGTCTTAGGAGTCTCTCTTAAAAATTTAAAGAATGCTAATATAAATACTATCTGAAGGAATAAGCTGTTCTGTAGGAATGGATCGAAAGGATATGTTATGAAGCTGTATAAGAATATAAGTCCGTAGATGAACGTTATATACTTACTTATAGTTACTAAAACATTTGAAGTATAACTAGACATTATAGACCCCCTGTTATTATAAAAAAACCTTTTTATAAACTTAATCATTAAGTCTTAGGTCTTAATTCCTCAGGTACCCTAATACCTCTCTCACTATAGTACCTAATAACTCCAGGATGTAACGGTAATGGAGATTCCAACAATAGTTCAGGTGTTAGCTCCTTAGTTGCCGGGTAGATAGCTGTGAGATTACCTAAGTTCTCATAAACAGTCTTAATAAGCCTGTATACAAAGTCTTCAGGTAGGTCTGCCCTAGCAACTATTAAAGTCCACGAGACCGGAACTAATGCTTTACCAGACCCTTCGTACTGAGTTCCGAAGTCAAATTCTTTGAAACTAAGGTAAGGTAACGCCCTTTTTAGTTTATCAACTTCAGCATTACTTAATGATAATACCTTTAACTTCATCGTTAATGCTAGCTCTTTATACTGTGATGCGAATGTAGTTGTTGCTGCAGCATCTATCTCACCCTTAGAGAGAGCTATAGCTGCTTCAGTATGTGGTAAGTATGTAGGTACTATATTAATACCTAACGCATTAAATATCTGTCCAGCTAGTTTCTCAGTTAAAGAACCCCTAGTTAGTATGTTAACTCTCTTACCGTTAAGGTCTGAGAAGGAGTTTATTGGTGAGTCTGCAGGCACTAATACATGAAAGTATGTTAGTGGTAATAACGGTAATACAGCATATACTTTATAACCTGAGGTATTATACGGTGGGGCATTCCCTAATATCTTTAAGGCTTCATCAGCTGGAACAACACCTAACTCACCAACACCAGCAAACATTTTCCTAGCATTATCTATAAATCCTTGAGTAGCCTCTAACGTGAAAGTTACTTCAGGGATCTTCTCCTGCCAAATCTTAATTAACGCAGTACCGAACTGATAACCACCACCTCCTGAAACCCCTCCTAAGAACCTTACGTGAGTTATCTGGGGTGTTGTGGTTCTAGGAAATGCTACATAAGCTACTACCGCAATTAGAACAAGCGCAATGACAATTCCTACAATTACATACTTATTTAACACCTTACTCAAACCTATGCCCCATCTCTATATAGGTTAAAAACATTTATTAGCTTTACTCTGATTCTTACATTGAGGTGTAAGAATTGGATCCTAGGGAGGTTTTATGTAATGTTATGAGGGTTTTACATGATAGGGGTTTAGTTAATGTTTTAGGTGGTAATGCTAGTATTAGGGGTAGTGGTGAATATATATGGATAACACCTTCTAAAGAACCTAAGCATATGTTAAGACCTGATGATATTGTGTTAATGTTTTTTGATGGTAGTTGGATTGGTAAGTCTAGACCTTCTATTGAGTCTAAGATGCATTTAAGTATTTATAGGAGTTATGATTGGGTTAGAGCTGTAGTACATGCTCATAACCCGATAACTACCTTAGTATATGATTTAGGTATAGATATTGATTTAAGCACTTATGTAGAGTCTAAAGTATCTATACCTTGTGTTGAGGTTGTAGGTAGGTACCCGCCAGGATCTGAAGAACTAGCTAATGCTGTTAGAGATGCTATTAGTAAGTGTCCTGTAGTAATTCTTCAAGGTCATGGAGTAGTCTCAGTAAGTAATGACATATTTAAGGCGTTAAACGCTATTGAAGCATTAGAAGATATATCTAAGATATTCCTCTTAAGGAAGTTGATTTCTAGCAATAGTTTTAAGATTTAAATATTTCCTAGTTAGGGATTTTAGGGGATAGTTATTTTTAGGGTTAGGGTTATAGGTATTGATAATTCATTCGTATTTGATGATTTTAAAGTTAAGTACTTAGTCCTCACAGGCTATAGTGGTAGGGATACAGCTACAGTTCTTAAACATATTGAGGAGTTAGAGAAGTTAGGTGTTGTAAGACCTCCTAAAATCCCTATGTTCTACGTAGTTTCTAAATACTTACTACAAAGTTATGATGAGGTTGAAGTTGTTAATAATATGAGTAGTGGTGAAGTTGAGTACGTAGTTTTTGTAAGGGATGGTAAGATCTCTTATGTTACTGTCGGTAGTGACCATACTGATAGAGATATTGAGAGGATTAATGTTTTAAAGAGTAAGCAGATGTACCCTAAGATCATACCACCTGATGTGTGGAGGTATGATGATGTGAGGAATCATTGGGATGAGTTAGTGATTAGGAGTTACACTACTTATGAAGGTAATGAAGTACTATATCAGGAAGCACTGTTAAGTATTATTAAACATCCTGAAGAATTAGTAAGACTTGCTGTAGAGGATTTAGGTATTGAAGCTGATGGATTAGTACTTTTCTCAGGTACAGTACCTCTAAAGACTGAGAAAGTAATTTTCGGAGATTCTGTCAAGGATCCGCATCAGGGCGTCGAAGTTCTTGATGTCTGACGCGGCCTGCCTTATCTCATCCAAGCTTACGCTCTCCTTATCGGAGAGTTTGGTGACGACTATATCCAGTAGCTTTAGCGCGTCCTTGTTTACCTCCGCTAAGTACTTGAGCGAAACCTCCATCCAAGCCCTCAGGGGGTCGAATTCCTTGAACTCCTCCTCACTGATGTTCGCCAGGCTAAGTAGGAGGCCTCTTGTTTTAGCGTCTGCTAGTATCCCGAAAAGCCTTCGGTAGAGAGATGCTAAGTGGTGCCCCAGACCTCCATGCGATGCCTCTATAAAGCCTTTCTCTGAGTACCTTAGAGAGAAGAGCTCCATCAGCTCCTCTTCCTTTTCCGTGAGCTCCGGGTACATACCCATAAGTACTCTGGCCCTCTGTGGGAGTATGAATAGCGCTTGAACAATGCTGTTGTACGCCGGGCTCACGCTGTGGAGAAGCTTAAGTAGGTTTCTCACGTCCTCCTGAAGGCTTGACACGCGAAAGCCCCCTGAGGAGAGCGTAAAGAGCTTTTTAAAGTTTAAAGATCGTCAGCGACTCTTAGAGTTGATGGTCAAGGCCGACCCCACTTTTAAGGCCCGGTCTCCGGGATACCTAGCTGCGATAACAGCCTCAGATATTTCGGGTAGTGCTCGTCGGCTTCGCCCAGCAGATCCTCGTACCTGGCCTCGCTCACCCTGAGCTCACCGAAGCGGCTCTGCACGAACCTAGCTACCTCCCTAGGCATCGCCCTAACCATGAGCCTCCACGCTACCTTCCTCATCATCTTAGGCCTCACCAACCCGTGCTCCTTGGCATACTTGCGGACGACATGCCTCCTCACCTCACTCTTAGCATACTTCTTCAGTAGCTCTAGGGTCTCTGCCGAGAAGTAGGCCCACTCACACGGCTTTTGCGAACCCTTCACTCCCACGTAGTACCTGCAGAAGTCCTGAAAACATACAAGCCTCTGTGTCCCTAAGCCTACTTCACGTATTTCAACGACTTCATCTGGGCTAAACGTCTTTATGATGTGTATAGCGTGCGAAAGCCTCAGCCCTCCCTCAAGCATGAGCCTGTACAGCAGGTAGTACTTTTCGTGATGCTCTTTCAGGTACTTGAGGGTTTTTACAACCTCTTCTAAGCTGATCTGGTAGGGTCTGACATCTAGCTTATAACTCCTAGAAGGAACAACCTCCATTATCCAGCCGAAGGTCTCAGGTGAAATCACTCTCCTATAATATAGATACTGTATATAGTGTCTGAGTACATTCCTTAACCATTTGTTCTCGTGATTAACAACGTAGTCGATTAACTGTTCCGACAACTCCTTACCCTCTAAATACCTCTTAAACAAGCTCCTGTAGTACTTCAAGGTCTCAGGAACTCTAACCTTCCTTCTCTTCTTCCGCTCCACCAAGAACTGCTCGAAACCCTCATCCCAGTGTAGCTTTATACCTGCGAAGCTTATGCCCAGAGCCTTCTTAACGTCCTCCTTAAACCTGGTGACCACGAACTGTATCAGAGCGTTCTTGAGGTATTCATCACTTGACGCTAAAGCTAGCACCTCTAATGCTAGGCCGTAGTCTACAGTACCGTCATCCCTTAGAATACCTAGGGCTCTAAGTCTATCCCTAGCAGAAATAAGTGTCTCAAACTCTCTCTGAGTGATGAGGGTTAGGAGGGTTCTGAGCTTACTATCATCAACCCTTACCTGCTTACTCAAAAGCCTCACATAGTTATCCTCGAGACCTTGAGGGCCTCCTGGACTTTCTCTCTACCAACCTTACTCACGACGTACTCGAGGATCTTGAACCTATCCTCGTCAGATACCTTCGAGAGGTCGAGGGAATCGAACCAAGTCACTAAGAGCACCGAAGTATTATCAG
>Ga0197144_100827_pt1 | contig 11179 bp, 4 predicted proteins | sample GBS85_MetaG_FD_148670 | JGI IMG/M metagenome (GOLD analysis project Ga0197144, IMG submission 148670) | Sediment microbial communities from Great Boiling Springs, Gerlach, Nevada, United States - GBS 85_MetaG | ecosystem: Environmental > Aquatic > Thermal springs > Hot (42-90C) > Sediment | place...
CTATGGGCTGTGCTACCTGCAAAGCCTCAAGCCATTACAGTGAAGGTAACCGATGGTTCCTTAAAACCCGGTGGCAGTGTCACCCTTGACCTGAGGCAGAAAGGCGCTCCTACCCTGACATGCTACCGTGTGGAGTTTCAGGATTCCAGCAAAAAATCGCTCAATGGGTTGGGAACAAATCTGTTGGTGCGGAACGGTTCAGGGAAAGTAAATTTGACGCTGCCCTACAATCTCCCCTTGGGAACCAAAGTAGTGATAACCGACATTCTCAGCGGACAGACCGTCAGCATCCCAGTGAGCACCGGCCAGGATAGGTCGTAGTTTCCTTTCGCAGGGTAAACTTATGGTCAGCGAAAGCGAGCCGAATTGGCACCGTAAAAGGGAGGCGAGAGCGTTTGAAAAGTGTGTTGTAACGCTCTGAGAGGTGAGAGGAGATGGGAAAAGAACAAAAATGAACCTAACAACAATCCCGCTGGGTTTGTTTTGTTTGCCTTTCATCTTTGCTGTTCAGGAGGGCTTTTCGCTTCGCATTTTCCCGCCACCTCGGCAGGCAGAAGTTTTGAGTTCGTCGTGGCAGTTGCAGTTGCCGATAAAGGTGGAAGCGCCATCGGTTTTGCAACGCCCTGCAGAATTGCTGCAAAAAGAATTGCGCTCCCTTTTCGGTGAAAATGCTGTCTCTGAAAAAGGCAAGACAGTTATCACCTTAGCACTTTCACCGTCTCAACTTCCCAGAGAGGAAGAGTATGCGATAGACGCAACTTCATCCCGCATCTTCATCCGTTCCCACGATTTGCAAGGTGCTTTCTGGGCAGTTCATTCGCTATTGCAAGTCCTCTCATCTGACATCGTCACTCCCACTCCAAAGGGTTGGCAAGTGCCGAGATTCAGGGTCAGGGATTTTCCTGAAAGCAACTTCCGTGCCTTTATGCTTCAAGGCGCTTGGGAAAAAGACCTTGAAAGCCTTAAGACGGCTTTGGAACTCTTAGCGAGATTCAAAGTCCGCTATGTGGCGGTTGAGTTTGGACCTCAGATTGTCTTGGACTTTGACCCATCAATTGCAGTGGGCGCTCCCTTCTCTAAGCAACAAGCGAAAGGCGTGATAGATTATGCCAGAAGCCTTGGGCTTGAACCCATCGGCTACCTAAATTTGCTTGGACATCTTGAGCGTGCATATCAAAAAAGCCCATACACTGACCATGGCGGCATCATGGTTCAGAACGAGGAAGTCTATGAGAAGTTCGTTTTCCCAATACTCAGAGAGATGCTGGAAGTTTACGGACCGATAAAGTGGTTTCACTGCGGGATGGACGAGGCTTTTGAACTTTTTGAGTGGCTTTCAGGACAAGGTTACGATTGCGCTTCCCTTCTTGCAAGCCACATTGCAAAGATTAACGAGTTCTTGAAGCGAAAGGGCGTAAGGATGGTCATCTGGCACGACATGCTCTTTTCGCCTGAGTTGCAAGCCGAAATCGGTGCACCCATCGGACCTGCAAACGGTGGTCCTCCACGAAACACTGCCAAAGCCATTGAACTCATCCCAAAGGATGTTGTGGTGAACTATTGGTTTTACGAACCCTTAGACGCTTACCCTGCTTTGGATTGGCTCAAGGCAAAAGGTTTTGAGGTTTGGGCAAGCCCTTGGCATACACCCTTCAGCCTTGTCCGCTACGCCCAGAAAAGAAACATCCCGACTTTGGGGACAATCTGGGCTGATTCGCCCCATTGGTATTCCTTTCATTCGCTTGCACCCGTGATGGCTTTATATGCGTGGGCAAGTTGGCATCCACAATCTGCACCTGAAATGACAATCCCAGAGAAGGAGATAAGCCACAAAGCACTGCAAGTCACTTTGAAGGAACTTTGGGGCAGGAGAAGGAAAGGCTTGACTTCAAAGAGAACTCTTTTGATTCGCCCTGCCGATGGGACGGTTTTGCGCCTTGACCTGCCACAACAAATTGAAAAAGCGCCTGAGCGACATTACGGCATCCCTTTTGATTTCACCAAACCTTTCGTTATTTCGCCCTTGAAAGGCAAGGCAGCGGAGAACCTTCAAAAGGCTGCTTTCATTCTCTTGCCAGATGGAACACGACTGAAATTGGACGGTGTGAACAAGGCTCGCGGTGAAGACGAGTTAACACTTTACACCAGCCCATTGGAAAGCACTGGCACGAACATTTACGGCGTTGAGGTGGCAGTTTCTCCTTTCGGCGAAGTCATTGAAATTTCGGGCTACGGTTCAGGCAATATGCTCATCCCTGCAGGTGGTTTCGTTCTCTCGGCGCACCTTGGTCCTAAAAGCGAGAAGGCAAACGCACTGCAAAGGTTGCTTAAGCAAGCCGACCGAGTTGTTGTTTTGGATGGAGAAGGCAACACCCTTTGCGGTCTCTCTCCTTTCAAAGTGAAACTTCCTGACGGCAATGAGTTATTTGTGGACGGATTGAACAAAGGGAGGGGCGAAGACGAATTGGTGCTTTACCTGCCAAATTATAGTGGCGGTTGGACAAGGACAAATCAGTGGGGAGTGGAGGTGATTGTCGTTGGAGGCAAAGTTGCTGATGTGAGGGATTGGGTTGGTAACGCTTCAATACCGCAGAACGGCTATGTCCTTTCCGCTCACTACGGTCGCTCGTCGGAGAAGGCAAAGGCTTTGGCGAAGTTGAGGAAGGGCGATGAGGTTAAAGTCTTGATTTCAGCCGATGGTGAAGTGCTGTTAGATGAAGCCGCCAAGAAAAAGGTGTGGAAGGTGAAGGTGAGGGAGAAGTGTCAAACCCTTTTCTTCGCTGTCGCTACTTCCTACAGTTCCTTTCTCGGCAGCGCTCTTGGAGAATTCATCGCCAATTTTGCTGATGGGACAGAGGCTGTCATACCTATCCGATATGGGCTTGAAGCCCTGCCACTTAAAGGTGGTCATCTTCCCACACCAGAGAGGGATAAAGCGTGGGTTGTCATCAGGGAAGTGGAGCCCCAAAGGTTGCTTGTGAGAGAGTGGACAAACCCGAAGCCCGATGTGGTCGTTGAGAGCATCCGTTTCATCCCAAGCCCATTCGGTCTGACTGCAGGAGTTCAAATTCTCGGCGTCGTTGCCGAGGCTCGGTAATGGAGGTGAGAATATGTTGCACAGGCAGAAAAGATTTCAATTCGTGCTTACTTCGTTGGTAGTTGCCTTGTCTGTCTTTGTTGTGTTTTTTGCGAAGGCTACCTTGAGCGATGGTGAACCACCAACTGGGCTTCTTTTCCGTGCGGACTTTGACAAAAGTCTTGATGCCTCTTTTAGTTGTGGAAACCCAAAAGCGGATGCTAAGGGAGTGGAATTGGTTGAAGGTTGGAAGGGTAAAGCCATTGTAGTGCGAGGTGAGGGCAGTTTTTGCCGCTTTGAATCGGCTGGCAACATCCTTGCTGAACAGGGCACAGTCATGATGTGGGTGAAACCGTTGGACTGGGATATGAGTGACGAAAATTTTCGCCGTTTCTTTGATGTATCCGCACCCGATGGAAGTTTCTTTGGGCTCTACCGATTTTGCGAGAGAGGCAACTTGGTTTGGGTCGTGGGCAACTACAAGAAGAACCAATACTGTATCGTTGAATTCCCCGTTTCCTTCCCCAACGAATGGAAGAGAGGCGAGTGGCGTCACATAGCGGCTACTTGGGAACGAAACCGTTTTGGTGATGGTTACATTGCACTCTTCATAAATGGCTGGCTTGTTAGCACTGGCTTCGTTGGGTATGTGCATCGCGACATTTACCCAAAAAGTGTCGGCGATTATTTTTACATCGGCACACCTAAGCAAGGTCGTTATGAAGACCCAACCAAAGCAACGGCGATTGATGAAGTCCTAATCTTTGACCGAGCCCTTACTCCGTCAGAAATCCAAAGAATCTTTGAAGCGCAAGGTGGGGATGTTAAGACTTTCTTCTCGTTTTCCGAGATTTTGCGCCCGCCGTCATTTCCAAGTAGCAAGTTAGGTTACCCTAAGCAAGTCCCTCCCCCTTGGACACCATTGCAAGTGCAAAAGGCGGAACACTTGTCGTGGAAAGTTCGGTGTTGGGGTAGAGAGGCACGATTTGGCTTAAGTGGGTTACCCGAACAAATTACATCAATGGGGGCAAACCTATTGGCACGACCAATTGTCCTGAAAGCGAAAATTAACGGTGAGCCAGTGCAGTGGCGTAACCAACGGCTCAGGTTACTGTCATCTTCCCAACTGGAAGTCTTATTTGAGAGTCAGCGAGATAGTCCCAGCGTTACTCTTACTACTCAAGTGAAGGTGGAGTTTGATGGCATGATGCGGTTTGATATAGTTTTGCGTCCACGCAATAAAAAAGCAGCAGTTCGTCTTGACTTATTATGCTTAGAAGTCCCACTCCTGCAAGAGCATGCCTATCTCTTTCACGCTAACAACGGCGACTTCCCTGAGACATGCTCAGGAAAAACGCCTGAGCCTATTTGGCGCAGTGCCTTTTATCCATTCGTTTGGTTAGGCGACGACGAACGCGGGTTATGTTGGTTCGCAGAGACGGACGAAGGTTGGCGCCTTGCTAAGCCGGATGATGCCATCGTTATCCGGCGCCAAGGCAACTTGACATTGCTGCAAATCAATTTTGTGAATTCCTCCAAGACAATAAGAGAGCCGTTTAGCATCACTTTTGGCTTTCATCCTACCCCAGTGAAGCCTTTTCCGAAAGGTTGGCGCAAACTCCGCATGGCAGACGGTTTATTCCCAGTCTACCCTCACCCTGAGCCGATAGGTCCGGGTAACTTGTGTGTCATCTGGACTGGACGACCACATAGCAAATGGTTTGGCTACCCTGAAGCAGAAGATGATGCTGCTATGAAGCAGCACACTGACCGCCTTCATAAAGAAGGGCGGTTAGCGCTGCCATATTGGAACTTAAATGCACTTTCAGCCGGTGCACCCGTGTGGCGTCAGTATGGGCTCTTGTGGACAACTATGATGGGTGGTGATTTCGTTTCCGGTGATGTTCTTGCTTTTGGTGACCCTTTTATGGGAGTATGTCCTGCTGCCCCTGGTTGGTCGGACTTCATCTTAGGACTTTTGAACGAAGCGATAGACCGATATGATGCTGACGGCTTTTATCAGGATGGTTTTGCAGCGCGCAGATGCGACAACTTCCGTCACGGGTGTCGCAACCGTTTCCCTATCTTCGCTACACGAGAATTGTTCAAGCGAGCCTATGTGCTTGTCAAAAGCAAGAAGCCAAACGGCTTTATTGTTGGACATATGTCTGGCTCTCTGCAAATCCCGATACTCAGTTTTGCCGACGGCTATCTGGACGGAGAACACACGAGATCAGGTCACTATCGGCTGAATGGCGAAATCCCGCCGGGTGACTGGCTTCATGGTGGTCTGCCACTTGAGACCATGAGGGCAGAATACATGGGCAAGCAATTTGGTATCATCCCATTCTTTTTGCCTGGCTTCTACGGCGAGAAGCGACTAGAGGATACGGCTCACATGATGGCTCTTCTTTTGCTCCACGACATTAACCCGTGGGACATTCACTGCCATCGGGAAACCGTTCACCGCATTTGGCATGCGTTAGACCAGTTTCAAGTTGATGAAGCAGAGTTCATGGGGTATTGGCGGAAGGATTTACCCATACAAGCCAAGCCACCATTGTTGGCAAGTCTCTACTATCGCAAACCTAAGGGGCTTTGTATTGTCTTAGCCAACCTTCAGGCTGAACCAATTAAAGGATGGTTGTCCTTTGACCAACAGAGATTACACATGCTTGGTTTGCAGCAACCAAAGAAACTAAAAGATGCCCTGACAGGGGAAGATTTCCCTGTAAAAGACGGAACAGCGCAAGTGACTGTGCAGGCGAAGAGTTTCCGTTTACTCGTGTCGGATTAAATAAACAGACCGTTAGAGAGCATCCGTTTCATCCCAAGCCCATTCGGTCTGACTGCAGGAGTTCAAATTCTCGGCGTTACTGCGGAATTTTGGTGATAGCAGACATCCAGTGGGACAGGGGACACGGGGCAAATAAGAAATGAGGTGAAGGGAGCGATGTTGATGTGGGTGATGGCTTTGTCATTGGCGCTATTGACCTTTCATGGCTGCATGGCGAGTGCATTTGCTGGAGATAAGGAGGTGAGTGTCGTGGATTATGGCGTCGGGATTTGGAATGTTGATGGGCGTGGCAATCATCGGGCGCTGGTGAAGGTTGACAGGGATGGTGATGCAGTTTGGGTTCGCATCCCTTGGCGCAGGCGTGACCCAAACCCTGAGGAGAAGGGAATCCGAGTTTATGACGCACAAACGGGAAATCGCATCACCAATGTCGTGGTGGTCACGGTCACACAAGAGTTTGGCGAGTTAGTTTTTCAGCCGACTTCGGGAGAAGGCATCTACGAGGTCTATTACTTGCCTTATGAGCCACCAAAAGCGCCAATGCCCGGAAGTTGGTGGCGAGAGTGGTATCTCAAGCCTGAAGAAACTGCCGACCCAGAATGGTTGAAACGCAACGGCTTGACTTTGGAAGACCTAAAATCAGGCGCATATCGTGACAAACTCCCGCAAGCGAAAGTCATCGCCATTCAAGCCCGAACGGAATTTGACAGGTTTGACCCGATGGAAGTTATCGCAACGAAAGACGAAGTTTCGCAATTGTTGGCAAAGTATCCAAACCGTTCCTACTTGGTTTTTCCCGAAGACCGTCGCTTCCCAATCCGAATGTTTGAGCATTTGCCTTACCGTTGGGTTGGGGCAAGGGACAGGGGGCATGGGACAGGTAATGGAGAAAAAGGGAACGAGAAATTCGTTGGTCAAGCCCAACCGAACGAATTTTATGTCTTCCAACTGGGAATTTTTGCTGCACGCAAGCCCATTGCTGACTTGCAACTGGAATTCAGCGACCTGAAAGGCAGTGATGGCAAGCGCATTCCCGCTTCGGCTTTTCGCTGTTTCAACTTAAGCGGAACTGATTGGCTTGGGCGACCGCTGCTAAAGCCATTCTCTGTTGCTGTTGGAAGGGTTCGCCCACTTTGGATTGGAGTTCAAGTTCCCAAGAACGCAAAAGGCAAGTATGTCGGCACAATCAAAGTGAAGCCGAAGGGACTTGAGGAAACAACGGTGAAAGTGGAGTTGACAGTTTCTGGAGAAGTGCTTGAAGACTGCGGAGACAGTGACAGTTGGCGACTTTCTCGGCTCCGTTGGCTTGACTCAACCCTTGGATTGGAAGATAAGGTCGTTCCGCCATTCACTCCGTTGAAGTTCAGGGGCAACACAATTGAATGTCTCGGCAGGCAAGTCCGCTTCGGGGCACTTGGGCTTCCTGAAAGCATTCAAAGCAACGGTAGGGAAATTCTGGCTGAGCCCGTTCGGTTCGTCGTGGAAACCGAAAGCGGGCAAGTCAATTTCAAACCTTCAAGGAGAAAATGGCTTAAGCGGAATGAGGCAGTAGCAGAATGGCAAACTACAGCGACGAGTGATGCTGTCAACTTAACCGTTCGCACCAAAATAGAGTTTGACGGGTGCATCATGCACAGCGTGGAAGTGCAAGCAAGACGGGATTTGAAGGTTAAGGACATCCGCCTTGAAGTGCCCATCCCAAAAGAAATCGCAGTCTACATGATGGGGATGGATTACCGAGGTGGCAAACGACCAAAGGAATGGCGATGGCAATGGGGCAAGTTCCCGACAAACATGGTCTGGATCGGAGATTGGGACGCGGGCTTGCAAATCAAGTTGGTGGAAGCGGTGGATGTCTGGCACTGTCAAGTCGTTGACTTTAAGCCGCCAGAGTCTTGGCACAATGAAGGCAAAGGTGGCTGTTACATCGCTGAAGTAAGGGACATGGGAAAGGGTAAAAGGAACAGGAAAGGCGAAGTCTTTCTCGTTCGTGCCTTTTCTGGCGAGAGAAAGATGGCGAAGGGCGAAAGGCTTGAGTTCCTGTTTCGCTTCCTTGTCACTCCTTTCAAGCCACTTGACACCAAGAACCGTTGGAGTTGGCAATATGGCGTTGGCGGAAACATCGTTCACTTGCACCATGCCAGCAAGCCTGCCAACCCATACATCAATTACCCACTTCTGACTTGGCGTGAGTTGGCTGAGTTCGTGCGGGAAGCAAAGCAACAGGTCGTGCTTCGCCGTCAAGGGATGTTGCTGTATCCTGCCGAGGGGAACATTGACCTTTCAAAAGGTTCGCTTCACATTTGGGTTCGCATCAACTTTGACCCTAAAGCGGGAAAGGCAGGCGACCCAAGGTTCAATCAAAGCCTGTTCAGTTTGCAGTTCCCAAACGAAGACCAAATCGGCTTCTATTGGAACATTGACGACCGAGGGATGCGGGCTTATGTTCGCAAAGGCTCACCGTTATTGAACCAATATCCCGTGCTCATCGGCAGCCATCAACCGGAGTGGAAGAAGGGCGAAACTCATATCGTCACCCTTTCGTGGGGCAAACGGTTCGCCATCTTTGTTGACGGCAAGTTAAAGGCACAAGCCAATTATCAAGGCACACTCAACACGCCATTTGAAAGTGCAGGGACATGGGACAAGGGACACGGGAAAGGTTCAGTGATGGTCTTTAGTGGAAGCGGTTTTGGCATAAGGGCGATAAAAATCAGCCAAAGCGAATACGAGGAAGGCATGCCCATTGAATTCGTGCCTGACGATGACTGTTTGTTCCTTGACACATTCTCCAACATCCGCAACGGTCGGACATACCCAGAGAAGATGGCATCGGGCGGGTTTGGAATGTTGCTTGGTCGCTTTGAAATTCGGCGTGAAGATGGTTGGCGTGAGATTTTGCTCACGGGCGAACCGATGCCCGTCGGCGTCAACCTTTACTACACTGTGCGGGAACTGACGAACCATGCACCTGAAATTTGGGCGCTGCGAAGTTTGGGTGACGAAATTTTTGAGACAGGTGGCGTGGACATTTACAACGACCCGCAAGCGCCAGAGAAAGGACCGAAGGTTGGGCATCCTTGGCTGCACGAACATCTCGTTGCCGGCTATGTGCCAGCATGGATGCATCCTTTTGATGAGACCGATGTTTGCAGTGCCATCGCCATGAAAGGGCTTTCACGGTGGCACAACTTCTATGTTGAGGGCTTGCGCTTTTTGATGGAAAGGACGGGAGTAGATGGTCTGTATCTTGACGGCATCGGCTACGACCGAGAGGTCATGAAGCGGGTTCGGCGTGTCATGAAGAGCATCAACCCTGACAGCCGAATTGACTTTCACTCTGGCGACAACTTCGCTCCACCTTGGGAACCTGAACCGCCAAAGATGAGCCCAGCCAACCAATACATGGAGCACTTCCCCTACATTGACACCCTTTGGTTCGGTGAGTTGTTTGATTACGACATGCCACCAGACTACTGGCTCGTTGAGATTTCTGGCATACCTTTCGGGCTCATGGGCGACATGTTGCATTACGAGACGGGTGGCAACTTGTATCGTGGCATGATTTACGGGATGACGGCACGACTTGGAAGGGCTTCCCTTTCCATGCCAGATTTGTGGAGGGTTCTTGATGCCTTCGGCATTGAGGACGCTGAAATGCTTGGCTATTGGCGCAAGGATTGTCCTGTGCGAACTGACCACCCTGATGTGCTGGTGACGGTTTACCGAAAGCAGGGCAAGTCACTTCTCGCCATCGCCAGTTGGGCGAAGAAAAAAGTTTCTGTGCGCTTGCAAATTGACTGGAAGGCTTTAGGTATCAATCCTGAGCGAGCCTATCTTTTCGCACCACCGATTTATCTCTTTCAGCCACCTGTTGAGTTTTCGCCGTCAGACCTAATCCCTGTTGAGCCGAGCAAAGGTTGGCTTTTGATTTTGGAAGAAAGGTAAGGTGAAAGCGCTCATGTTTGAGGGCGCAACTTCTGCACAGTCTACAAGGCTTTTCCGCTTTTTCGTCTGGAATGACATGCATGTTCGGGCGGACATTCCCAACAGGCATGAAGGCTATCCCTTTGCTAATGAGAAGGCAGTGTGGGCATTAGAATGCGCTAACGGTCAGCACGGTTTTGAACCGCCAGATTTCATCCTATCACTGGGCGACATCATTGACGGTGAGATTCCCGATTACCGTGATGACTTCCGCTTTTTGAAAACACTTTTGCTGAGCCAATTGAAAATCCCGTTCTTGCCTTGCGTGGGCAATCACGAGAACGGGCAAGGTGAAGGCATCCCAGAAAGATACCTTGCCTATGATTGGTGCTTTGGCAAAGGGTGGCGAAATTATGTGTTCACTTGCAAAGGGATTGGCTTCATTGTGCTGGATACAAGTGGCGCTCACCGTCTCGGCGACGAAGTTACTGAAGCCAGAAATGCGTTCCTTGAGCGGGCTCTCAGTTTCTTGCAGGATTTTCCTGTCATCTTGGCAACCCATGTTCCGCTTGTGCCGATGCGTGATGAAGAAATTTTGAAAGCCAGTTTCGGCTTTGAGAGTTGGAAAGTTCGTGATGAGCGAACTTTAGAGATTGTCAATGCCCACGCCAATCAAATCATCGCCGTCTTCAGCGGTCACCTTCATCTCACAGCGGTGAAGTGGGTGAACGGGATAGCCCACATCACTCCTGCAGGGACTGCAGGTTATCCTGCTGATTTCGCTTCGGTGGAAGTTTACTCAGACCGAATTGAAGTTCGCATGCACCCTGCACCCGAAAGGCTTTTGGACAAGAAAGGAAACATTCACGGCATCCCACGACACAAGCAAGATTACATTGATGCTGACCATCCAACTCACGAGCGCTATCTTTGGGGCAATCCCGAAGAGCGAGAAATCACCATCCCTTTGGAAGGCGCAAAAAGACCTTCAGGCGACCGAAATGGACTGCGCATCTTCCACGAAATTGAACCGGGTGTTTGGAACGAAGTTGCATCCTGAAAAGGAGGGAGAACATGTGAGAGCGAGCAGCCTAATTGGGCTTCTAACGGTGGCAACGAATTTTCTTGGAGGGGCGTTTGCTGAGACATTTGTTTTACAAGGTAAACCTGTAGTGGCTGACAAGGTTGTGACCATCGGCGATTTCAAAGGAGGCTTGAAGATGCCAGATTTCTTTCAAAGTGTCATTGAAAGGGCTGACAGCGTTGCCGTTGATGCAGCGTTTTACAGACCTGACCGAGGCACGCCCTTCGCTTGGTTTGAGATGGCAAAGGAAATTGAAAACTTCCATCGGGAGCGCTACTGCTCTTCCGGATTGGTG
>Ga0197144_100830_pt1 | contig 11164 bp, 6 predicted proteins | sample GBS85_MetaG_FD_148670 | JGI IMG/M metagenome (GOLD analysis project Ga0197144, IMG submission 148670) | Sediment microbial communities from Great Boiling Springs, Gerlach, Nevada, United States - GBS 85_MetaG | ecosystem: Environmental > Aquatic > Thermal springs > Hot (42-90C) > Sediment | place...
GTTGAGCGAGCCGCATCGTGGAGGGGACTTCCAAATTCCCTGACCGCATCGGCTTGATTAGGAAACTCGCGGCAAAGAACTTGACCGAGTAGAGGATTGAGAAGATGCTGGCAAGGAGCATACCGACACCAGAGAAAGTGACAGGGATGGACTTGGAGAAGAGGAGAGCCTGCAGGATTAGCCACTTGCTCACGAAAGCGGTCAAAGGCGGGAAGCCAGCAATCGCCATTGAACCGACGAAGGCTGTCCCAGCAGTTTGAGGCATCGCCTCAAGCAAACCTCCTAAGTCAGCAAACTTCCTGCTGCCGGTCGCATAAAGCATTGAACCTGCGTTCAAGAACAGAAGTGCTTTAACAAGTGCATCGCCCACGATGTGGAAGAAAGCACCAGCCATAGCGATATTGGCAAGAGGCAAATCTTGGCTGAACAGGAACATCCCAGCACCGATGCCCAAGGTGATGAAACCTGATTGGGCGATGGAAGAATACGCGAGCAAAACCTTCGCATCGTAAGTGACCGTCGCCGCTGCACCACCTAAAACTGCTGACACGACACCGAAAATGCCGAAGACATAACTCCAGTCATAGGCAAACGGGAACGCAGCGGTGGGCAAGAGCCAAACGAAGAAGCGAAGGAAGCCGTAAATTCCCAACTTAATCATCACGCCAGAAAGCATCGCAGAGATTGGCGAAGGCGCTGCTGGGTGAGCATCTGGCAACCAATCTCCGAACGGGAAGAGGGCAGCCTTCGTCGCAAACCCAATGAACATGAGCGCCAAGATGACATGAAGGAGAACAGGTCTGGTCTTCGCCAACTTCTCAACCGTTGCGAAAACCGTCTCAAACTCAAAAGAACCGCCCTGAACCCAAAGGATGACCGCTGCAACGAGCAAACAGAGTGCGCCGATGTGCGTGAGGATGAAGTATTTGAGGGCGGCACGAAGGTTTTCAGGCTTACTCCGTTCGTAAGCGACCAGAACATAAGATGCCAGCGTCATCACTTCCCAAAACACAAGGAATGTCAACAAGTCCCAAGCAACCACGACCCCGACCATCGCCAAAAGGAAGAGCATGAACATCGGGTAGTAGCGGATGAGGCTCTCTTGGCGATAATGAGGGTGCTCAAGGTAGGCGAAGGAATGCAGAGCCGACGGGATGGACAAAAGGGCAATTAGCGAAAGGAACAACCCTGAAAGCATGTCCGCCTGCAGCGTCAACTTAGTTTTGATGGCGGTTATCTCCGTCAAGGTGATGCGAGCCGTTGCTCCCCAGACAATTAGCCCAACACCTGCGTAGAGCAAAACGATGCCGGCAACTAAAGCGAAAACGACGCCCAAAACTCTCGTGAGCGCCCTTTGCTCCGATGTCAGCGCTGTGACCAAAATCCCCAAGGCGAGAATCCCAATCCCCAACAAGACCAAGTTCATCAAACCCTCTGGCGTCACTTCCTATCACCTCTTTCGCAGCATTTGCAATTTACACTGAGCGCTTCGCGTTGCTTCTTCTCACCTTCCCAGCGCTGCTGATGCAAGTGGCAATGCGATCAAGGGCATGAGTATGCAAGCCGCAATCAAAACGCTCAAGGAAATGTCAATGGAACGCCTTGAACCCTCTATCGCTTCAACTTGAGGCGAGGGCGTGCCGAAGAAAACCCGCTGCCCAACATGCAGGAACCAGCCGAAAGCGATTAGGCTCTCCAAAAGCATCGCGAAGGCGAGGAAGTAACCGAAAGCCCCGTTTTGAAGAGCACCGATGATGAGGAAAAGTTTGCTCCAGAAAGCGGCAAGTGGCGGGACACCTGTGACGGTAAACACGCCGACGAAGAAACTGAGGGCAATCAAAGGTTGCTTTGATGCGACTCCCGAAAGTTCTGAGATTCGGCGTGTGCCAGAAAAGTAAGTCAGAGCCCCAACGGTCAGGAACAGCAAACCTTTCCCAGCCGCGTGGGCAGCGATGTGCAAAAGCGCACCTTGGTATGCTTCGGGCGCTTTGAACATGATGTAAACACCGCAACCGAGCAGGATGTAACTCAGGTGAGCGATGGTTGAGAGTGCCAACAACCGCTTAAGGTCATCTTGGAAGAAGAAAGCGCTGACGGCAAAGAACATGGTGATAAGAGCCATCACCGTCGTCAGCAACCCAACCCAGTAGGGTAAAGCGCCACCTTCCAAAATCAGCCTCGCTGCCAGATAAACGCCTGCCTTGACCATTGCTGCGGCGTGTAGGTATGCCGAGACGGGCGTTGGCGCTTCCATCGCTTCTGGAAGCCATGTGTGGAATGGGAACTGTGCTGCTTTCGCCCACGAACCGACCATGATGAAGACGAAGATGAGAGCGAAAAGTGCTCCACGAACTTCTGGGCTGATAGCCTTCAACGCCTCAAAGTCAAAACTACCCGCGTTCAGGTAAAGGGCGACGATGGCAACCATTAGAGCAAGACCTCCGCCGTGAGTCATCAGGAGCGCTTTGTAACCGCCCCAAAGAGCCCTGTCGGTTTCGTAAAAGCCAATCAGCGCCCAAGAGCAAATCGTCGTCAACTCCCAGAAAATGAACAACTGCAGGAAGTTGGACGAAGTGACCAATCCAGTCATTGAAGCGATGAAGAGCAGCATCCAGAAGAAGTAGCGCTCGCGACCGTTCGTTACTGGGTGTTCTTTGTTGCCAGTGCTAACATATGCGACCGAATAGACTGTGACGAGGAAACCCAACCCAACGACAATCATCAACATGATTGCGCTGAGCGGGTCAAGGAGAAATCCGAACATGGAGACTTCTTTCCCAACGAAGCGACCGAACTGTGGCAAACCACCGAGGTGAATCCTCACACCCGTAAAGCCCCATTTCCCAACCATCCACAAACCGACAAGCGCGGTCAAACCAGCAAATAGGGAAGCCACATAGTCCGTAGTTCGTTCCTTCGTTCCAATGCAAATGAACGCTCCCACCAACGGCAGCAAAATCAGCAGCAAAAACCAAGGCAAAACTTGCTCATTCATCCCCATGCACCTCCCCTGACATTTCAGCGGGACGGGAAACCGTCAAGTCAAAAACTTGAGCCAACACCTGGACAATCCTTTCAGCCGTTGAAGCCACTTCCTCGCTCATCGGCGCTCCAAACCCGATTTGCTTTGGCTGAATTGCCAAGAGCAAGCACTCAATGCCATTGCTTTCCAAAATCTGCCCCAAAAGTTTCAGCGAAACAGTGTGGGTGGTCGGAACTTTGTCGCCGAGCACAGAAAGGGGCACTAAAGCCCACTCGCCTGCTTCCCCGCCAAAATCCACCGCATCAATGAACAGCACAACCTCAGGTTTTGAGTCCAACAAAATGCCCAAATAGTTTTCGGGAACCGTCTCAGCATCAATGACGAGCAAATTCCCTCTTGCGAGTCCCTGCAACCGCTCCGCAATCACAGAGCCAACTCCGTCATCGCCTCGCATCCTATTCCCTACACCGATGACAGCAACCTTCCTGCCTCTCAAAAATTGCATGTCTGCTGGCATGGGTATATGAGCGTGTGAATTCAACGAGCCCAAATCTTCTTCTTTCGCTTGCACTCTTATTCCCTTGCTCCCTTCACGACGAATTCGGGCGTTATAATTGCCGAAGGTGATGCAGCCATGGACATCGGCGAACAAATTCTCAAGGAAGCGCCCGACTTGGGAACTGGCAACGAAGAATGGGAAGAGAACAGGAGAGCCTTTTGGAGAATGCACTCTGAACTTTTGGCTCAAGGCTACGAAGGAAAGTGGGTCGCCGTCTATCAGGGAAAGGTCGTGGATGTTGACGAAGATTGTGGCGCTCTGGTCAGGAGGGTTCGGGAGAAGTTCGGTTATGTGCCCGTCTACATTCAAAAGGTGCAACCCGAAGGGATGCCCATCTACAAGATTCGCCTGCTTTGAGGGGTGATTTGAGTGGGCTTGCAAGTTCCTTACGATGTCGGATATTCTCCACCTGCCCCCGTTGTAACTGTGACCTTTTTGTCGCCTCGTGACCCCTCTTTGAGCATTGTTGCCAACGCCTTGCTGGACACCGGCGCAGATGTAAGCGTTGTCCCCGATTGGCTTCCCTTGCAATTGGGGTTGATACCGCTGGGTGACACCTTTGTGGCTGGATTTGACGGGACTTCTCGGCGTTTGATACTTTACGACTTGCATCTTGTCATCGGGCAATTGACCATCTATTATGCACAAGTGATTGCCGCACCAATTGCGGAATTTATTCTCGGTCGCAATGTTCTCAACCAACTTGACCTTCGCCTTAACGGTCCCCAACTTGTCCTTGAAATTCTCAACGCCTAAACTTGCAGTCGCTTCTACCCTTGCACCCCCGCACTTTTTGCTGAACTGTTTGGCGTTATAATTGCCGTCGGTGACGCAGCCATGGACATTGGCGAACAAATTCTCAGGGAAGCACCTGACTTGGGGACTGGCAACGAAGAGTGGGAGGAAAACAGGAGAGCCTTCTGGAGAATGCACTCCGAACTTTTGTCTCAAGGCTACGAAGGGAAGTGGGTCGCCGTCTATCAGGGGAAGGTCGTGGACAGCGATGTTGACCAAAAGGCGCTCATCAGGCGCGTGTTCGCCAAGCACGGAGTAGTGCCTGCTTACTTTCAAATCGTGCTTAAAAGCGGGATGCGCAAAGCCATCATTCGGGCTTTGGGGGTGTAAACAGTGAACATGGAACGATTTGCTTACAACACTTCCCATGAACCTCCTGCACCCGTTGTTCAAATTCTCCTGAGCAATCCCTTTGACCCTTCCCAGCAAACGCAGGTTTGGGGATTGGTTGACACGGGTGTGGACATAACCGTTGTGCCTGAGGCGCTGGTCTTGAGCCTTCAACTCATACAGCAGGGAGAAATTCAGGTCGGAGGTTTTAACGGCATCTTCCGAATCCACCCTGTTTTCCTTGCGGACATCCAAATCGGTCAACTTCGTTTTGACCTCGTTGAAGTCATAGCAGCAGCCGCAGACGAACTTATCCTCGGTCGCAATGTTCTCAACCAACTTGACCTTCGCCTCAACGGTCCCCAACTTGTCCTTGAAATCTTGAACGCTTGAGCGCATGTTTCACCACGGCTCCTCAATGGTGGCGAGGCGGGATAGTTCTGCGTAACTGAAAACCGGTCCGTCCATGCAGACATATTTGTCGCCGACGATGCAGTGACCGCACTTTCCGACACCACATTTCATGTGACGCTCCAAAGTGGCGATGCATCTTTCAGGCGGAATTTTCAAGTCTCTCGTCAGCCCCAAAAGGGCGAACCGAATCATGATGGGCGGACCACAAACGAAGGCGACTGTCTTCGTCGGGTCAATTTGGATGTCGGTGAACAAAGTCGTGACCACACCGACTTTCCGAGGCGGATGGGTCTCCTTCTCCCAAACCCCGTCGCCAATATCAACGCTCAAGTGAATCTCAACGCCCTTTTCCTCCCACTCGGGCAGTTGCCACTGATACATCAAGTCTTTCGGTGTTCGTGCACCGTAAAGGAGCAGAATTCGCCCAAACTTATCTCGTTGGAAGAGCATCTCCCAAAGGAGCCCTCTCAAAGGAGCCAAGCCTATGCCTCCTGCGACGAACAAAACATCAAAGCCGTAAAACTCTTCCATCGGGAAGCCGTTTCCGAGCGGACCTCTCAGCCCAACGAAGTCGCCGGGCTTCAATTGGTGCAACAGACTGGTCACATAACCTGCAGCGCGCACGGACAAAACGATTTTGTCCTTCAGGCTCGGTGGCGACGAAATTGAGATCGGCACCTCACCTGCGCCGAAAACGCTGATTTCAAAAAACTGCCCAGGGCGAAAGTCAATGCCATTGCGCTCTATCGTGAAATTGACAATTGGTCCAGTCAAAGCCTCTGCTGGCACTTCCGTTTGCATGTCCAAAATCCGAACTAACTTGGGCAAATAAAGTGATGCTCCGTTTCCTCGCTGCTCAGTTTCCAACTTCGTCTCCACAAGCATTCACCTCGCTCGGCTCAAATTACGCATCACGAATTACGCATTACGCAAAACGATTTCCCTTTCCTTTGCTGGAACGCCTGTCAACGCCTCAACCATCTCCTCGGAGACTTGGCTTATCCCGATATTGCCCATACAAGTAACGATGCACCGACCGCAGCCTGTGCATCCAAGCCTTCCCATGCGGAAGTGGAATTGCCATGAGAGTTTATGGAAGAAACGGGTCAAGCATCGTTCGCCCGTTGTTCGTCGCGGGTAGATTCCACCTGCGTGTCGGACATAGCCTGCCAACATGCAACTGTCGCGACATCGGACTCGTTCCCATTTGCCCTTCGTCGGGATTTTCGTTGGCGCTCCAGGAACTAACGGGACTAATTGCCCATCGTCTTCGGTCGACTGCTCAATGGGCAAATCGGCGACATTGAAGCAGTAGCAAGTTGGGCAGACAAAGGCACATCCTCCGCACTCAACGCACCTTTCGCCGATCTTTTGCCAGAAAGCGTGCTCAAGCCGACCTTTTGAAAGCATCCTTGAAGCAGCCATGGTTTGAACCCTGTGGGGACTGAACTTGTAAAAGTTAGCCACGACTCGCTGGACTCGCTCTTCTTTCTCAGCGATTGCTTCCTCAGTCGCTGGTGGCACCAATTGCCTGAACCTTTCTACGAGAGCCCAACCCTTTTCGCTTCCGACTTCAATCAACCAACCCCTCTCAAGTCTTGTCAGTTGCCAGTCAAAACCGCTTTCAAGGGCAGGACCTCCCTCGCAGCAAACGCACATGCAAGTCTCAGCGGGCTGTTGGCAAACAACGCTCAAAATTGTCAGTCGCTCCCGCCGCTTCATGAATAACTCATCCGCCAAATCTGGGCGACCGAACATTTCGCCAGAAAGGAACTTGGTCAGGTATTCAATGCCTGCGACATCGCAACTCCTTATGCCGAAAATGACTTGCTCTGGCAAATCTTCTCGTGATGGGTGAAGCGTAATGCGTGAATTGTCAAGTTCGTAACTGAGAAGGGTTTGTCGCGCAGGCAGGACGAATTCTTTTGGCGGGATGAAGGAGTTGACATATTCGGTGTCGGGGCAAATTTGCCCCACATCGCTGACCCTTCGGAAGACGACCTCATCGCCGATTTTAACGGGCGCTATTAGTTGCCCTTCTTTCGCCAGTTCCGCCAAAATCGCCTTTAAGTTTTCGCTGCTAACCCATCGCTTCTCCATCTCAAACGCCTCCTACCTTTTGCCTTTTGTGAACGAAAGCCTGTCCTTTTGGCTACAAGACGACTTTAACCGCTGTTGGTCGGAAGACGGGGATTTTCAGGCTTGTGTCATACTGCAACGCGCCCAAAGCCTTGCCGACTTTCTCCCAAAGGAACATCGGAACGAGCAAAGTTCCCCGCGCTGCCCTTTCGTCAATGTTGGCTGGGAGTGTTATTTCGCCCTCAGCGCTTTCCATCTTGACAGAAGTGAACATCCGAATGCCCAATTCGCGAGCGTCTTCGGGGTTGACAATGACATAGCCGTTGGGGAAGTCAACGAAGGGGCGACGCATCTCGCGCCAAACGGTTACTGAGGCTTTAGCAAGGGCGTGGTTGTTCCAGAAAGTTCCGCTGTCGAGGGCAACCACAAAGGGTCGTTCGTCGGTTGGGCTTTCTGGTTCAACGACAGTTGAGTTTACGGAGAACGGTGAAGCCTCACCTACTTCCGGTGTCTCACCCAGCAAAGCCAAAAGTTGCTCTAAAATTTGCCTCTCTGTCAACCCCGCTAAAGGTGGGGCAACAGGCTCTAAGTGTAGGACTCGTCCTTCACAATTCGTGAAAGTCCCTTCCTTCTCCGCAAGCAATGCGCCAGGCAAAACGACATGGGCATACTTCATCGCTTCAGTTTTGACGGAATCAACTACGACCACGAACTCAAGTCGGCTGAAGGCTTCTTTGGCAAGTTCGGGGAAGAACTCAAATGGGTCATCGGCGAAAATCAGCAATGCTTTCAAGTCACCTGTGAAAGTTCGCTGGAGCATCTCGTAGGCGGAAGCGCCTTCGGGGAAGGGACGAATTCCCGCATCAACCATGCCCCGTTGGTTGACATAATCGGTCAGGAACATGACTTGCCGACCTTGTAGCGCTTCAACCGCTTTCGCTCCTTGCCCGTGCAAAGCGATTTCCGACGAAATCAGCACCACCTCGCCGTCTCCGTTAGTGGGCGGCAAAGCATTAAGTTCCTGCCCTGGGGTTGGGCGTATGTGCTCCGTTGCCATGCTGGCAAGTTGAACTTTTCGGCTGTCAACAAAGCGAACGGTCACACCTCGCTTCAGCGCTTTTGAAACTCTTCGGAAAATTTGCGGGTGCCGATGAGCGAAGTCAACTGCCAAAACCGTTATTGACGATGCCTCGTCAAGGCTTTCCAACCCGACCGAGTTAAAAGGCAAATAGCCCAAGCGCTGGAAAGAATCCAAGTTGGGAGTCCCGAGAGCAACTGCCAACTGGCGGATGAGCCTATTTTCTTCGTTGGTCAATCTCGCCGAACCCAAAATCCCGATAACTTCGCTACCGTAACGCTCGCGCAACTCTTGAAGACGCTCAACGATGAGTTTAAGAGCCTCAGGGATTTCAACGGGATGGGTGGTTCCGTTGGGTGAACGGACAAAAGCGGACCTGACCCTCAATGGCGACCTCAAGAGTTCGCCTGTGCTCCATCCTCTTAGGGAGAGCGAACCTTGGGTGATCGGGTGGGAACGAAGCGGAAAAGCGTTTCCGCCTTCCACCACCAGACCACATCCAACCCCGCAGAAAGGACAAACCGTCACCGCCAACTGAGCGACTTGCTCGTCCATTTGCATGGCTTTTCCCTCCACCTTGCCGAATGGGCAATTTCAATTTGCGCTAAACTTCGGGCGAAGTATGTAGGGAATAGTCCCATCGCCTCTTGGGGAAAACCCCGAATGTTGAGAGGCAAGTGGAGGGAAACGAAAATCCGAAAAAAACGGAAAGCCACGCTAACTGAACTGTCGCAGGAAGCGCAAGTCGTTCTCGTAGAAGAGCCGGATGTCGTCAATGCCGTAGCGGAGCATCGCCAACCTCTCAACCCCCATCCCGAACGCATAGCCTTGCCACTTTTCTGGGTCATATCCGACATTCTCAAGAACTGCGGGGTGAACCATGCCGCAGCCGAGGACTTCAAGCCAACCTGTTTGCTTGCAAACTGGGCAGCCCTTGCCTTTGCAAAAGACACAACTGACCAAAACTTCTGCACTCGGTTCGGTGAAGGGGAAGTGGTGGGGTCGGAAGCGAATTTGAACCCATTCACCGAAGAAGCGTTGAGCGAAGGCATAAAGTGTCCCTTTCAAATCGGCGAAGGTCACATCCTCATCAACGAGCAAGCCTTCAACTTGGTGAAAGACAGGCGAGTGAGTTCGGTCAAAGGGGTCACGGCGGTAAACCCGACCTGGCGAGACAATCCTAACGGGAGGCTGTCTGCTTTCCATCACACGAATTTGCACAGCCGATGTCTCCGTCCGCAACAAAACCTCTTTGCCCGGTTCCCAGTCGCCGACGATGTAGAAACTGTCGTGATCGTCGCGGGCTGGGTGTTCTGGCGGGATGTTCAGCGCTATGAAGTTGTGCCACTCGTCTTCAACTTCAGGTCCCTCAACGACCTCAAAGCCCAAGTCGGTGAAGATTGAGCAAATCTCGTTGATGGTCATCGTCAAGGGGTGCAATCCACCCGGTTGCCAAATTCGTCCCGGCAAAGTGACATCTATGCGCTCCTTCTCCAACCGCCGTTGAAGTGTTATCTCCCTGACTTCTTGCTCCCTTCTTGAGAGCGCCTCTTCAAGCCAATCACGCAAAGTATTGGCTTCGGAACCGACCTGCCTCCTCTCATCAGGGGGTAACTGGGACAAACTCCGCAAAATCGCGTTCAATTCACCTCTCCGCCCCAAAAACCTGCGCCGAACCTCTTCCACGGCTTCCATGGTCTCGGCATTTCGCAAAGCCTGTTCTGCCTCTTCCCTTAACCTTTGAACCTGAGCCAGCAAATCTGTCACCTGCATTTTCTAACCCCCAAACCTTCGTGTTGAGTTGCAAGTTGCGCATTAAGGGTTAAGCCACCTTTAAAGCGCAACCCAGCCAAAAATGATAACTCGTTTCCTGCCTCAGTTAAGCCCTGCAGAGGGTGAGGATTTCAGTTTGCTCGCAATTGAAGTTGATGGCAAGATTGGTTGTCAGGTGTGCCAGAAAGACGGTGACCTAACTTGTCCAGCGGGTGATGGCGCAATGAAGGTCAGAGCGGAAAGGGTCGTGGAAACTGATGTGAGCGAAACCAAGAGGTTGACAGTCTTGGAGTTGATGATGGTCTCCGTTGTGCTGGCTTTAGCCTTACTGCTCCGAATTTACGGGCTTGAGTGGGGATTGCCTTCAACCAACCGGGTTCATTCATATCATCCTGACGAAATCACCGTCATCGGACCGACCCTGCACATGAACATTTTTGCCGGCGAAATGAACCCACACTTTTTCAACTACGGCAGTTTGTTCCTCTATGCCGTCTATTTCGCTCGTCTGTTCGCCGAAGGTTACGGCTTCATTGACTTGACGCCTTTTTTCAAAGCGTTAGCAACTGGCGGATGGGTTGAGGTATCAGAATCAACGGCTGCCGTGAATGAATTTGCCAAATTGCACCTTTTGGCTCGCTGGCTTTCAGTTCTGTGCGGTGTTACCACTGTTCTGCTTGTCTTCCTTTGGGTTCGCCGAATTGCCAGTTCATGGGCAGCGTTCATCGCATCGCTTCTCTTGGCAACTTTCCCCATGCATGTCCAGCACAGCCACTTTGCGACCGTTGATGTCCCGTTGACACTTTTGACCACCCTTTCGCTTTATCTGGCTTCCTCGGCTGAAACTGGGAGAAGGTTTTTGCTTGCCGCTTTCGTTGCTGGTTTGGCAACTGCTGTCAAGTATTCGGTCGCACCAGCACTCTGGCTGACTTTGGTAATTTTGTGGGGATGGAGAACCAGTTGGTTCAATGCCGTCGTTAGAGCCTTAGGGATTACCGCTGCGATGGGAGTAGGGTTTTTGCTCGGCTGTCCCTATTCGCTGCTTGCCTTCCAAGAGTTTTGGCGCGACTTTTATTGGGAGACTTTCGTCCACAGCCGCATAGGGCACGGTTATGTCTTCGCCGAAACTGGAAACGGTCACTGGTTTCACTTG
>Ga0197144_100833_pt1 | contig 11150 bp, 6 predicted proteins | sample GBS85_MetaG_FD_148670 | JGI IMG/M metagenome (GOLD analysis project Ga0197144, IMG submission 148670) | Sediment microbial communities from Great Boiling Springs, Gerlach, Nevada, United States - GBS 85_MetaG | ecosystem: Environmental > Aquatic > Thermal springs > Hot (42-90C) > Sediment | place...
TACCTGCAACTCATACTCAAGCCGTCGCTTAACTTCTTCCGAAGGCTCTGGGTATCGCAGCGGCAACCGTTCGTAGCACAACTTGCGCAAAAATTCTTCAGGGGTCAAACCACCGGGAACTTCGTAGTAAGGCATTTTTGGTTCGCCCAATTGGAGTTGACAATTACACCTCTCGGCGATTTCAACGGTCCGAGCCAACGCGTCAAGGTTATTGGGGAAAAGCGCAGCCATTTCCTCGGCAGATTTCAGGTAAAACTCATGGCTTTTGAACCTGAAGCGGTCTTCGTCCTCAACGGACTTCGCACCAGTGTTTATTGCCAGCAAGACATCTTGAGCCTGCCAATCTTCAGCGCGGACATAATGGACATCGTTGGTGACAATAAGAGGTATGCCGAGTTTTTTGCTCATTGCAATCAAAGCCTCGTTGACTTTTTTCTGCTCCGGGATGCCGTGATCCTGCAGTTCAAGGAAAAAGTTGTCGGGACCGAAAATTTCGCGGAACTCACAAGCCATCCTTTCAGCGGCTGCCATGTCATCCCGCAAAATCGCACGGCAAATGGGGCTGGCTAAGCAGGCACTTGTGGCGATAAGTCCTTCGTGATACTCGGCAAGTAGTTCCTTATCGGCTCTCGGTTTGTAGTAAAAGCCTTCAAGGTGAGCCTTGCTCACAATCTTGATCAGGTTTCTGTAGCCGATTTCGTTTTCGCACAAGAGCAACAAGTGGTGAGCCTCAGCGTGTTGCCTTGAACCTCGGTCAAACCTGCTTTTGGTCGTGTAGTAGATTTCGGCGCCGAGGATGGGCTTTATCCCAGCCTCGGTGCATGCCTCGTAAAATTCAACGATGCCATACATGACACCGTGATCGGTGAGGGCTATCGCTGGCATTTCAAGTTCACAGGCTTTCTTGACCAAGTCTTTGATCCGACCCGCTCCGTCCAAGAGGCTGTATTCGGAGTGAACATGCAAATGCACAAACTTTGCCACCATCTCCTGCCGCCTCCAGAGAGCGCGATATTGGAAGGATTGCCAACCCAAATTATAGGGCGAGCGCGAGGGATGGAAGAGCAAAAAATTGGGGCAAATCTTGCCAGTTTGAGCCATTTTTGTGCGCTGGACCTTACCCTGCTACCCCAGTTCACACTTTCCTCCCTATCTGCTAAACTTTGGTGCGGTTTTGGATCAGTGGTGAGAGAGGAGGCGATGTTTTTATGAGGCAGAACCATCGTCCGCTCAACATCGTTGTTGTCATTTCAGACACCATGCGCCGCGACCACCTCGGTTGTTACGGCAACACCAAAATCCGAACTCCCAACTTGGACAAGTTTGCCCAGATGAGTGTTGTCTTTGACCGAGCCTATTGCGGTTCGTTCCCGACAATTCCAGCCCGCACCGACTTGTTCACAGGCAAGTGGACATTTCCTCACCGTGATTGGTCACCTTTGCCAAGGGACGAAATCGTTCTCTCCCAACTACTCTCCCAAGCCGGCTACACAACGATGATGATTGTTGACACGCCACACCTTGTCCGCGATGGTTACCATTTTGACCGAGGCTTTCACGGCTTCATTTGGGTTCGCGGGCAGGAGAATGAACGCTACCGAACCGATCCAGCCGAAGTCAAATTCCCATGCGACCCAAAGAAAATCCGCAGCCCCTATACCTCGTTCGTGCAATACATGCGCAACATTGCTGACCGGCGTTACGAAGAAGACTACTTCGCTGCGCGAACTATTACGGAAGCGATGAGGTGGCTTGAGCGAAATTACAAGCGTGAACGCTTCTTCCTCTACCTTGACTTGTTTGACCCGCATGAACCTTGGGATCCGCCAAGACATTACGCTGAACTTTACACCGACCCAAACTTTAAGGGCGAGGAAGTCACTTACCCGCGTTATTGGTATTGGCACGAATTCCTGACCGAAGAAGAATTGCACCACTGTCACGCCCTTTACTGCGGCGAAGTCACAATGGTTGACTACTGGTTTGGCAGGCTGATGGCTCGGCTTGAGAGTTTGAACTTGCTTGACAAAACTGCAATCATTTTCACCAGCGACCACGGCTTCTATTTCGGCGAGCACGGGATTATCGGTAAAGCGTTGTTTGAAGAGCGTGAAGGTCGCAACATAATGCACCGCTCACCCATTTACGATGAGGTCGCTCGCATCCCATTGCTCATCTATGTCCCCGACACGAAACCCGGAAGATGCGACGCTTTCACCGGCTTTGTTGATTTGATGCCGACGATTTTGGAACTGGCTGGAGTTGAGATTCCTGACTTCGTGCAAGGCAAATCTCTCATGCCCTTCCTGCGAGGCGAACGACCTCAATGGCGCGATTTCTTTGTGACCTCATGGGCAATTGTTCACGAACCGAAAGGAACGATCACACGAGCCGTTGACGGAACTGAAAGGCTCGTTCTCTCACCTCGCCCGTCAACAATTCACACTGCTGAGTGGACGCTGATTTACAGCGTCGCTGACGACGAAGCGGAGTTGTATCACACGGCGAGTGACCCTAAACAGGAGCGAAATGTCATCAAGCAATACCCTCAGGTCGCTCAAGCGCTGCACGCCAAGTTCCTTCGCTTCCTTGAAGAGTGCGGGACGAAGGAAGAGTTCTTGAAGCCGAGACGGACTATCAAGGTAACTTGAAAGCGCAAAAGCCTCGTGAGGGATTCAAAATCTTGCGCGGCTTCAAATGGCGAGGAGGTGGCAGCAATGAAGAAGTGGCTTGTAGGTGCTTTAGGGATTTTGTTGGCGTTTCAGATCCTGACGACAACAATCGCTCAAAGGAGGGAAAAGGCAGTGGAACGACCCTTACGAATCATCATCGTGACAGGTGGGCATGATTTTGAGCGCAAAGAGTTCTTCGCCGTGTTTGACAGTTTCTCCGACATTCAATGGGAAGAGCGCCAGCAACCGCAAGCGAACGAGATTTGGCTTGGCGACACGCTTCAAAAATACGATGCCGTCGTCCTCTACGACATGTGGCAGCAAATCACCGAAGAGCAGAAGAAGGGCATGGTCAGTTGGTTGAAGGAAAAAGGCAAAGGCTTGGTTGCCCTTCACCATAGCATCGCCAGTTACCAGCAATGGGACGAATACACCCGCATCATTGGCGCAAAGTATTTCCTTTCGCCTGGCAAATCTCCCGATGGCAAACAATTTGACCGCTCCCAATACTACCACGACATCAAGTTCACCGTCAAAGTTGCCGACAAAAATCATCCGGTCACGAAAGGTTTGCCTGAGCAATTTGAAATCGTGGACGAAACCTACAAAGGTTGGTGGCTATCGCCAAATGTCCACAAGTTGCTCTTGACAGACCACGAATTGAGCGACCCATGCGTCGCTTGGGCTCATCAGTATGGGAAAGCGAGGGTCGTTTACATCCAACTCGGACACGGCTCAACCGCTTACAACAACCCTAACTTCCGCAAACTCCTTCACAACGCCATCCGTTGGGTGGCTGGGCGAGAGTGAACGGTTTTCTCACCGCTCTATGCGATTTGGGCGACCGGAACGCTAAGGGGTGAAAAAGTATGAGGTGGCTCATCGTCATTGTGGCAATTTTTGCCGTCTCTGCTTCCGCTCAATCTTCTCGGCACGATCGTATTTTCGTTGTGCCAGCGCCGAAGCGGGTCGTGGTAGATGGTGACTTAAGCGACTGGGATTTGAGCGCAGCAATCACTTGCGTTTTTGACGAAGCCCTTCAACCGCGCTTCACCGTGACCGTCGCTGCTATGTTTGACTCGCAAGCCCTTTACATCTCAGCCCATTTCGTTGATGACACGCCGATGCTCAACCGCCATGACCCTGCGATTGAACCGAACAAGGGCTGGGATGGCGATGCTCTACAAGTGCGGCTGTGCAGCGATCCCAAGGCGCCGTATCCTTTGCCTGATATGGAAAACGACCGAGTTTGCCATTTAACGATGTGGTTTTTCACCGACAAGCAGTTGCCCGTCTTGCACATCGCCTACGACGCTTTTCGCTCGGAAAAACTGTGGGTGGGCAAAGAATCAGGTGTTGCCTTCCGCAAGGACAAAGACGGCAAAGGTTACACATTGGAAGCCCGCATCCCTTGGGAACGGTTGAACGCGAAGGAGAACCCACCGAAGGTGGGTGACCGAGTCGCTTTCGTCGTTCAACCCAACTGGGGCGATTCAAGTGGTTGGAGGCGCGTCCTGTCGTTTAACGATGTCATCCGCGAAGCTGGCTTTTCGTTCCTAAACCCGCGAATGTGGGGGCAAGCAATCTTTCTGCCTCAAGGCAAACTCAAACCCGCCGAAAAGCCCAAACCTAAGACCGAGCAAATTCTGCCTTTGGTTTTGCGCCTACCGCTGCCAGACCCTCAAGCAAAGTTCGTTAGCGCAGCCATCTTCAATTCTGATGGGGTCTTAGTGCGCTCCCTGCCCGTCATCCAGAGGGACGAACAAAGTGTCAAGCGAGGTGAGAAGTTCGTTACTGTTCGCTGGGATGGGTTGGACGATGACGGACAGCCTTTGCCGACAGGGCGTTACATTGTCAAGTTCCTCACCCACAGGGGAATAGGTCAACGCTATGTGACTTCATTGCACAACGCGGGCAATCCACCTTGGCGAACCGATGACGGGACAGGCAGTTGGGGTGGCGATCACGGTCCACCAATTGCTGCAACTGCCGACAACGAACGAGTTTACCTTGCTTGGACGGTTAGCGAAGCGGGGACGGCAATCATCGCTGTTGACCCAAAACTTCCAAATCAAAATGAGGTCGTCACACGAATTGGGAAGAAGTTTTGGGGGCAACACCAAGTTCTGGACATCGGGATTTTAGTGACGGCGTTAGCATCGGACGGACAGAGACTTTTCGTCGCTCAAGATGGCAAGAGTTGGGGCAGCAATTGGGCTGACCCGAAGGTGCTCAATAAAGCAGGCGTCGTCCTTTGGGACGCAAAAACAGGCAAACCCATCAACTTCCCGTTCGGCAGAAGGGCACTTGTCATCAGTGAATGGTCTGACTCAATTAAACCGGCTGAATTGCAGCCCTACGAACGGCTCAGTATCTACCATCCCCTTGTGCCGCGCAAGCGGTTTTGGGAACGAGTGCGCGACAAAGATTTTGGACCACAGGAATTGGGGCTGAACTTGCTCGGCATCGCCGTCTCTGGTGACATCCTCTACGCCTCGTTGTTTTTGGAGAACAAGGTTGTGGCTGTCAATTGGCGGACAGGTGAAAGGCTCAGAGAATTTCCATTACCGCATCCATGCGGGATTGCTGTCAACAGAGACGGTCAACTCATTGTCGTCAGCAACAAACGGTTGGTGCTGCTGAACCCTCAAACAGGTGTGGTCACCCCATTGGTCACTGAAGGTCTCTCCTCGCCTTGGGGTGTTGCCTTGAACGACGAAGGCGACATCTATGTGACCGACTGCGGCGATGCGATGCAGGTCAAAGTCTTCAGGGTTGAAACTGGGAAGGGAACGCAATTTATCCGCACAATAGGCAAAAAGGGTGATCGCCCTTGGGTTGGGCGCTATGACCCCGAAGGGATGTTGAGACCGAGTGGAATCACTGTTGACCACGAGGGCAAGATTTGGGTTTGCGAACACGACGATGCACCGAGGCGAATAAGCGTCTGGACGAAAGACGGTAAACTCATCGCCGATTTGTTGGGGGCTGGTCATTACGCTGTGATGGGAGCAGCCGACGAACGAAACCCACAATGGGTCAACACCCACTCAACCCTCTTCTCGGTTGACTACGCAACGGGGAAATGGCAAGTCTTGGCTACACTCGTCCGACCACAAATGCACGGGCTGAGTTTCGCTGACGATGAATACACCAGCAGGGATTACAAGTTCCGCCATGTCCGTGGGCGGACCTACATCGTTCATTGCGGGAGGGGTGGGGTCGTCATTTACTTGCTAGGTGACGATTTCGTTGCCCGACCCGTTTGCGCGCTCGGTCCGGGCGGAGCACTGCCGCTTCACGGTTTCGTCAAGGAAGATTTGCCAGTTCCAGAAAATGTCCGCAACGATTTCTGGCACAACTCTCATTCTTTCGCTTTCTGGTGGACAGACTTTAACGGCGACGGTTTGGTTCAACCTGAAGAGTTTGCGCTTGAAAGGGTGCAAAGTTTCTGGGGACTTTACTGGGGTGCTTGGGTTGACGATGACTTGACCATCTGGAGCGCCACGCCTCACGGGACGGGGGCAATTTGGCGAATTCCTGTTAAAGAGTGGCTGCAAAACAGCGTCCCAGTTTATCCAAAGCCGAGTGAGCAAAAACCTTGGATGTTCGTCCACGGCAAAGGCACCGTTCACAGCGTTTTACCCGACAGCGATAGGTTGTTCGTGCTTGAACAGGAAGGCGGAGACGCTTACGGCAAAGGTGCCAAGTGGCAAGCAATTTCCTGCTACCTCGTCCCTCCATCGCCGGTAACGACGGTTGCGAAGCGGCTGTGGGCGTATCGGCGAGCGTGGCTTGGTTTCGGTCTGGAAGCACCGCTGGCAAAGCCAGGCGATGTCGTTGGGGCGATGAAGTTCATCGGAAAAGCGAAACTGAAAAGTGGCACCACCATCATCGGGGTTAACGGTTACTTCGGGCAATTTAACCTGCTCACCGACACAGGCTTGTGGGTTGAATCGCTTTGCAAGGACAACCGCTACGGACCAAAAGCTGACGAAACGACCGTTTGGCCGGAAAACTTCTCCGGCTTTCTGTTCCGCAACCGCAACGACGGCAAAGTTTACCTGATTGCCGGTGACACCGACTGCCGCATCTGGGAAGTGACGGGGCTTGAAAGTATCCGATTGGCACAAATTGAGTTCACGCTCACCGAAAGCGACCGAAAACTCGCGCTAAGGGCGGCGGCGATAAGGCAAGGAATGGTAAGCGAGTTGCCGCCTATTCAACTCCGCAAAGTTCAGGCTGGGCGAATTGTCATTGACGGAAACTTGGACGACTGGGATATGAGCGTTGCCGTCAACATTGACGGTGGTGCTGACAAGAAAGCAAGGGTCGCTTTAGCATACGACGAAACATTCATTTACGCAGCCTTTGAAGTCACCGACGATTCGCCGATGCTCAACAGCGGCAAAGATTTTGCTTTGTTGTTCAAAACTGGGGATGCCTGCGACCTATTCATTGCCACCGACCCGTCAGCAGACCCACAGCGAACGCGCCCCGTTGCTGGCGATATTCGGTTGCTGTTCAGCGTGATGGACAAGCAACCAACATGCGTCCTTTACGAACCAGTGTCGCGCGAAGGTTCAAAGGCGATGCGGCTGTTTACATCGCCAACAGGTGCTGAAGCCTTTGACAGGGTTGAAGTCTTAACCGCAGCGAAAGTTGCAGTTAGCCGAAAAGGCAAAGGTTACATTTTGGAAGCAGCCGTTCCCTTATCCTCAATCATCTTCTCGCCCAAACAAGGTGCAACTTACAAAGGCGATGTCGGCGTCATTTGGTCGGATGCAGGTGGAAGCCGAAATGTCTTGCGAGTTTGCTACTTTAACAAGGACACCGCAATCGTCAATGATATCCCGACTGAAGTGCGATTACAACCGCACCGTTGGGGTGTGATAACCGTTGAGTAAGGTGGTCAAGGATGAAATGGCGACGGTTGCTGGTAAGTGCCTTTCTTTTGAGTTTCGTTGGCAAAACAATTTGCGCTACGATAGAACCACTTGGCATCCTCGGTAACAGCGGCGAAGCGGGTGAGACCTTAGTTTTGGTTTCAGCGATGCCATTTGACCGATGTGCGACGGGGATTGCTGTTGACCGTGACTTCACCCTTTGGGTCAGCGGGGGTGACGCAATTAACCGTCTCAGTTTGAACGGGCACCTTATTGAACGCATCCCAATTGAACCTCGCGGCAGTATTGTCAACAGCCGAACTTTCGCTGTCCTCAACGGAAACCTTTACTTCCTCGGTAGTTTGGCGGATGGGAAGTTCGCTTTGTTCGGCGTGAGTATGTTGCCGACAAACGGAAAGAAAGTCGCTCGTCCTGTTTTGCTCCAACTCCCAGAACGAAGGCGAGATTTCATCCCATACTGCCTTGCACCTCAGCCTCTGAACGGTCAACTGGTGTTGGTTTGTGAACCGAAGGAACTGTCTGACGGCAGGATAGGCGTTTACTTCCTCAGACCACCACAAAAGCGAGGCGAGCAAGCAACCTTCCGACTTGCATTTAGCGTTGAAGGTGAAGCGCCTCAAGGCGTTGCCGTTGACGAGCGTGCGGGTTTGGTTTACCTCGGCGGTTACTTCGGTTGGTTTGTCAGTGGGGAAACTCACCCGAACATTTACGCCATTGCTGCTTTCAAACCCGACGGGACGATGCTTGAGGGCTTTCCCGTTGCTTGTCCCAAAACTCCAGCGATCCCCACTCAATTTCGCGGCGTTATTTCGTTAGCAGGCGAAGCGTTGTGGGATGCGGCTTGGTATGGCTTTTTGGCTCGCTTGGACAAGAAAGGTCAAGGGGCGCCCGGAAGGGTCGTTGAATGGCATCATGAACTTGGGTATCCATCGCAAGTTCTCATGGTCGGGGCAAATGACGGTTTGCAACTTCTCGCTATCACAACGGCGACGCCAAATGCCGTTTACCTCGCTCATTGGGACGAAAGTGTCAAGCAACTGAACTTCATCAGGCGATTGGGGTGTTTGCCGATTATCGCAAGTGTTGGGCTTTCCGAAGATGGCTGGGTGACGGTTGGAACGGAACGGGCACAACTTTGGTGGCAATGGGACGACGCGGCAAACACACCACCGCGCAAAGCTGAATTGCATATTGCCGTTACGCCTGTCTTCTTTCACGGTGACCGATGTTTTGCCCTTGCAGCCCAGTATCGCTTGGACGACCTTGAAAAGCGGGCACCAGTGCCGACAATTTTTCACCCAAGGGTCGGCGAACGAAACGAAGCGATGCGAGTGGGCGATCCCGTCCCAATGCGCCGTCCCGTCGGGCTTGCAGTGCAGAAGTTGCCCGACCAAGCGACTGCTTGGCTTTTCGTCACCGATCAAGAAAGCCAACGAATTTGGCGGACAAGATTTGACATTTCAAGTTTGCGCCCTGATATGTCTGGCTGGCAGCCGGTGAGTTTAAATGGCGAAACTTTTAAGTCGCCGACAGACATTTTCGCCTTCACTGACGGGAAACTTTTGGTCGCTGACGAAGGGCGATTGCTTTTGCTGAGTCCCGATGGAGAAGGCTTTCGGGTGATTAAAGCCTTTGACGGGTGGGGCAGTCAACCCGCTCAAAAGTTCGGGAGGCGATTGAGGTTCGCTGTTGACGGTTCTTGGCTGTTGGTCAGCGACACCGACAGACATCGCGTCGTTTGGCTTGATTGGACGGAGTGGAAAGTTTTGGGCGTTTTCGGTGAAACGGACAAGGCAGGCAACGACCTTTGGCACTTAAACCTTCCCACATTGGTGGCTCTGAGAGGTGACAAAGCCGTTATCGCTGACAGTGGAAACCAAAGGCTCATCCGATTGCGGTTGCAGTTTCCCTAAATGATCACCCCATTTCACGCTACATCCTCTGGGCAACGCTGGTGGCAGACATGAAATTCAAAGTCTTCGGGGGCAATTTTTAGAGCCGAGAGCAAAGGGTTGGGGGCGGTGTCGCCCAAAGGGCAGAAGCAGTTGCCCTGCATTTGTTGCCCGACGCTCCTCAGCAAGTCAATGTCTTCAGGTCGCGCACCACCGTTGTGAAACCTCTCAAGCACACGGACGAGCCAAAAAGTCCCTTCGCGACATGGTGTGCATTTGCCACAAGATTCCCGCATGTAAAACTTCGTCAACCTTAACGCTACCTTGACAAGACATGTCCCTTCGGCTATCACGACAACCCCTGCGGAACCTGCAGCGGAACCTACCGCTTGAAGGGATTCAAAGTCCATCGTTACCTTCAGCGCCGTTTCCCTGTCAAGCATTGGGGATGACGAACCGCCAGGTATGACAGCCTTGATTTGCCGACCGTCCAAAACGCCACCAGCATATTCAATCAGGTCAGCCAAAGGGATGTTTTGCGGGAACTCGTAAACTCCTGGTCGGTTGACATGACCGCTGACAGCGAACAACCTTGTGCCCGGGCTTCGCTCCGTCCCCCATTGCCGATACCATTGCGGTCCGTTCAGGATTATTGGAGGGACTCTCGCCAAAGTTTCGGCGTTGTTGATGACTGTCGGTTTCCCGAAAGCGCCGACAGTCGCTGGAAATGGAGGCTTTAAGCGCGGCTCTCCCCGATTGCCCTCAAGGGACTCAAGCAAAGCCGTTTCCTCACCACAAATGTAAGCGCCAGCGCCGCGATGGATGACGATATCGCAGGAGAAGTTGGTGCCCAAGATGTTTTTGCCGGCAAAGCCTCGCTCGTATGCCTGCTTGACGGCTTCCTTCAAGATTTGGTAAGGCTTGCCGAACTCGCCGCGAATGTAGATGAAGATTTTCTCGGCTTGGATGGCGTAAGCGGCGATGAGTGCGCCTTCAATGATTGAGTGAGGGTCGTTTTCCAAAATCAACCTGTCCTTAAAAGTCCCCGGCTCACTTTCGTCGCAGTTGACGCACACATACTTCGGGAATATGTTTTTGGGCACGAAACTCCACTTTAGACCTGTCGGGAATCCCGCACCGCCGCAGCCCCTCAACCCCGAAGCCTTGACAATTTCTATCACCTCGTCGGGGGTCAGTTCCTTCAAGACCCTTTGCAACGCCTTGTAGCCGTCATGCTCCATGTAGACGGTTATGTCGGTGCTGTTCGGGATTCCTACCCTTCGTTTGACGATTGGAACTTCTTGCAACATTGGCATCGCCGCTCACCTTTCCGCCTTTTTCGGTTTTTGACTTGCGCCAGACATTTTGCTTCACTTTGCTCAAGAGCGCAATATGGAACATTGCTTCGTTAAATTTGCTCAACCGCCTTCACGGTGCTATGGCATGGATTGTCTCGGCAGAAACTTTAGGGACGGTGGTTCTGTATTGCTGGCGCAATTGTTCTATCCTCGCTTGCAACGCTATGGCTTGCTCCATCAAATCGGACAATTGCTCTCGTTGGTTCGTCCTGAGAAGCCGTCTCATTTCGGCTTGAATTCGTTCCATTTCGTCCTCAAGGGAGCGAAGTTCTGTAGGTGTGAAAACTTGACAACGGACATGGGCGCAGGCTTCGTCTAACA
>Ga0197144_100835_pt1 | contig 11139 bp, 4 predicted proteins | sample GBS85_MetaG_FD_148670 | JGI IMG/M metagenome (GOLD analysis project Ga0197144, IMG submission 148670) | Sediment microbial communities from Great Boiling Springs, Gerlach, Nevada, United States - GBS 85_MetaG | ecosystem: Environmental > Aquatic > Thermal springs > Hot (42-90C) > Sediment | place...
AGAGTTGGGGGTTTAGAACCCTCCATGTATAAACCAACTAGAATGTGGGCTACGACATTTTAAAGCCTCCCATGATGCCATGAAGCTGTGCTGAGAGCTTAAGCTTAACTGTAACATCGCGTTTTCGTTAAAAGAACGTGCTAATAGGTTGAGAGGGTTACCTTTAAATCGTAAACTGGCAGGCTAGAGTTGGAGCTAGAGCAACCTACAGGCTTTTGTCGAAGAATCTAGCTTTAGCCCCAATAATCCATGAGAGGCTTAACGCTTGGAGTTACCTTAGCTGGGTTACCCCCATTAGAAAGTAACTCCATCCTAGAGTTAGGTTACCTCCTATCAGTAGTATGAGGTTACGTCTCTATTCCAGGCATTAAGGTAACGCTATTGAGAGTTACCTTATGTTTGGCTTGAGCTTCATATAATGTTCTTGTAGGAGGTTAGACTTCATCACTACCTCTAATGGTAGTCTGACTTGAATCCTCATGCTATTTTGATTTAAGCTAGTTTAATGCTAGGGGTTTTAGAGCTGTCTTTGAGGAGGATCTCATAGATGTGGGTTTACAGGGGCGTTTACGCTTTTCTTGCTGTATGATTGAGTTTTAGTATGTGGTTGAATAGTGCTTTTGTAAGCTTGTGAGCCCCCTCTGGTTCTACTACTCTTCTCTCTAGTATTTTCACACAACCTGTTGTTAGCCAGTTAGCTAGCCTTAGTGTCCCGTTTACGTCATAGAACCTGTTTAGTGTCTGTCTTAGCGCCTCCTCGTATAGGATCTTCTCCTTATCAATACTCTTTGGTATCTTTGAATATCCCAGGCTTCTAGCTATCTCTCTAACTACCACCTTTAAGTAGGGGGATTGGGAGGCTGCATTTTCAATCATCTGCCTGTCTAGTTTTTGTATCCACTCTATGAAGTTGAAGTCTGGTTTGTGAACTATGAGTAGTCCTAGAGGTTCTGGTATAGAGTAGTATACTCTCTTACTCTCCGACGCCTTTAATGTCGAGGCTATAGTGTTGGCTATTAAGCCTCCAAAGGGGTAGAGGGCTATTGTTGCTATAATGTCTCCGGGGGACTTAACATTCTTTCCTAACCTGGGTGGGATCCTTTCAAAAGCTCCGGCTGCTATCATATCTACGACCATTAATCTTGGGCTTGGCAGCAATTGATCTCCCCCAGCAACAAGGTTTTCCAGGACTTTCACGGAGCTCTCGTCAACCTCCAAGCTTACACTTCCCAGCTTAATCCCCCTCTTTAACCTCACAATCCTACCTAGTTTACTTAATAACCTGTAGGCCTCTATAGCTACAAGTTGAGGTGTTCTAACACCACCGCTCTTCCACATAGGTATTGAGAATTTATCATCCTGAACCTTCTCAACAAAAACCTTAAAACCTTTAATCCGCTTAACACGCCATACGTCTCCAGCCAGCCTTATAGTACTGTCTTCACTGAGGAAGAGTAGGTTGATAGCATCTATAGTGCCAATCTCATCCCCACGATCTCCATCCTCTATTACCTTAGCTTCAACCTTACCCGGTATGAATGAGACAAACTCGTACATTCTCTTTCTCCATATGTTGTAGAACTCTCTTCCTAACATTAGATTCCCACTACTTTTTACAAGCACATTTCTACTTACAAGGTGCTCTACAAGCCTCTCAACATCACCTCGCAACCTCCCAGCTTCTAGGGGGAAAGCCTTGACCATTATATCTACTAGCTGGTTGAACTCCCCACTCGCTCTTAGAATTTCTGCTACAATCTCTCTACTAACCACATCAAGAGATGGCATGTTAGCTAGAGCCCCAGCTAGCCTCCCCCTATCAACTAAGTGTATTAAGGCTAGGAGTTCAAGCAGGTCATCAATAGTAGTTGCTATTGCAAGGCCTGAGGAGCTCTCACCTGGTTTATGAGAGCTTCTACCAAACCTTTGAATAAAATACTCGGGTAGCCTGGGAGAACCCATTAAAACAACGTTCTTAACATTATCTAGGTCTACACCTAGCTCTAAAGCTCTAGTAGCAACAATACCTCTCGAAACACCCTTATTGAATTTTTCCTCAATCTCTTTTCTCCTATCACGTGATAGAGAGCCATGGTAAACTTCGATACCGCCAATTCCATTTTTCTCTAAAAGAGATTTTAGATGCTCTGTTAAACCCCTAGAGTTGGTAAAGATTATGTAACCCCTCGACTCTCCTAGGCTATAGGAGAGTACTTGTGCTAACTCTTTATCAGCATTAGTGGATGTTAGAAGTTTTACCTCCAATCCCCTAATACTAGGATCTTCAATAACACTAACAGGGCCATCACTACCACCAATTAGTCTGGCAATTTCACGTACATTGGCTATGGTAGCTGAGAGGAATAAACGTTGGAGTCTTCCTATTCCATGTAACCTCTTAATTCTCTCAAGAAGTACTAGTAGTTGCTCCCCCCTCTTACTATCGATTAACTCGTGAATCTCATCTACAACCACGTATCTAACATTATCCAGGATTCTCCAACAACTATTCTCAAGATCCAAATCCAACATGGATTCTAGAGATTCAGGAGTTATAACTAGTATCAATGGTCGTGTTCTACAGATGGCAAGCTTAGCACTCTTCGAAACATCGCTATGCCATTGTGCAACGGGGCTTGGTAGTATCCCAAATAACTCTTTAGCGTATTTTTCAAATCTCTTAGTCATGTTATTAGCTAAAGCTTTCATAGGAGCTATGTATAGAACCCTGACACCAAATAATTTCCCTTTCTCCCTCTCCTCCTTAACCAGTAGGCTTAACACTGGTAGCATGACACTCTCAGTCTTACCAGAACCTGTAGGAGCTACTACTAGCAAGCTTTCCCCACGGAGAACCCTGGGTATAGCTAGCACCTGTATCGGAGTTGACTTCTTAAACTTAAACTTACCTCCCAGAAGCTTTTGAACCTCAGGTTCTAGGAGGTTGAATGGGTACCAGTCACCTTTCACAAACCTTATTAGGCTTATCTTGAGGTTAAAGATAAACCTCTTAAGCACGTTCTTAACAGGGGATAGAAGTGGTTCTAGCGTTATCCCTAGATACCATTTAATGAATGAATACCAAGAGTCTACATCGAGCTTACCCAGCTCAACATACCTCTCCCGGTTCGGGCTAGCATTGCTCCACATAGATTCAAATCCTTTTATGGCATAGTCTACCTGGATTACACTGGGCTCCTCTAAGATTCCTTTAAGAGTTTTGCAGCTGAGATCGAGAACCCCCTGTAAAACCCTATCGTCTATAATAGAGAACGTTGTCTCATAAAACAGGGTCTTATAGAATCTTACCTTAACGCATTCCGGCAACTTTCTTAAAACCTCCCATCCGATATACTCTGGGACGAGAAGCCTAACATCAACTCCTTTCCCACAGAGTTTTCTTAGGAATTTAAAACCACACTTATCTATGAAGCCTAGAGTAACCCACATGCGTTGTTTAACATCACCCGGCGTTTCCTCCAAGCTTTTCACACGCTTAGGACAGAGTAGCTTTAGGTATATAAAGTTTTAAACTACCGGGAAAATAAGCTAATTGGGGTGTGTGTTAGTTATGGGTGTTAAGAGTTTTGCTAGAAAACTACTCCTATGCCCCTACTTTAAGCCAAACCAAAATGTCCTTGGTGAGGCTAAGGTGAGACATGAGGCCTTTAAAGATCAAATTAGGAAGTTGCTTGAAAGCCGGGGGGTTAAGTGTAGAGATGAAGTTGAGATCGAACTACCTGTTAGCAGGAGGAAGGGGAAGATAGACTTGTTGTGCGAGGGTGATTCGAGGGTTATTGTTGTTGAGGTTAAATCCAGTAGGGTGACTGATCTTAGCTTGCAAGACTTCCTTCAACTCACTCTATATGCCTACGCTTACTCTAAGGGTAATGAGGGAGTCTATATGAGTCTAGAGCTAGTTCTAGCCTATAAAGGCCCTCGTGACATGCCTGTTCTCTTAAAGGTAACAGAGGATTTGAAAAACGCTTTAGGTGATATAGCGAGATCTTTAGATGAAAGGCTAACTGGCGGGAGGGAGAGCTTAGATCCCAGTAAACCTAGGGTTCTAAGCCCTCTCTGCAAACTCTGTATTAGCGATGGATGCTTCTTCAAGCAGATGACGTGATGGAGGTGGTATATTGGGGAAATGTAGGCTTGAAGATATGCCAGATCTCGTATCAGTATACCACGAGATACTTATCAACGAGATAGCCTTAATGAGATCTAATGCTGTAGTGGAGGAAGGTGTAGACACAGGAGAAGCCGTAGCCTATGTCTCAACCATCACGACACACAATCCGAAAGCTGATAGAGGATTAGACTACATGATACTAGCATACTCAATAATAAACGGGTTTAGAAGACTTGAATGCGGCTACAACATACTAAACCCAATGAGCATCGAGGATACAGGCGAGTGCAAGGCTAAAATAGTGGAGAGGATGAAGAAGTCTCTTGAAACAAGGGAAAGCCCATATAGTGCTAGGGGGGAAGATAGCTTAGAAGAGCTGGTAGCCAGAATAGCTGTGAGAATGATGGAATGCGGGTTAATACACGTTATGTTCAAGGCTAACAGTACTACAGATGATACTGTAAGCCCATTACAGGTACACACCTCCCGCTCCCAAAATCCCAGTCAAAACCAGGTTATCGAAGTAAGGGTAAGAGATGCGAGGGAGCTCTACTCCTACAAACTATACTACCGGATGAATGAATTCTTCGATAAACTCAACGTCGACCTGGATAAGCTCATTGAAAAGTTTAAAGAAAAGTTCGGAGAACTGTTTAGCAGCTATGAAGGAGATATAAACACGCTCAGCTTCAAAACATTACATGGAATACTATTTAAATACGCTAGCCACGCCTCCTCACTACCCCTACACCCTGCGGTTCTAGAGGCTAACATACTACCTTTCATGATAGAACCAGCACCATTCCATTCAGAGAAGCTAGATATAACTCTTTTGAAACAGCAGTTCTCAAAACTAGCTAAGGAAGCTAGCAGGTGTACGGAAAAGGAGATCTTCACCGTTATAGGGGAAGCTCTAGGAGAGGTATTAAATGGCCCTCTAACAGACTTCCAGTACGAGTATCTACGAGACATGCTTAGAAAATGCTCAGAGAGAGAAGGAGGAATCCTAGCAGCGATAACATCGCCTGCGGGAACGGGAAAAACACTTATATTCTTCACATACACGATAGCAAAGCTACTTGCAGCTAAACAAGCAGGCAGACAGGCAAAAGCACTAATACTATACCCTAGGAAAGCTCTAGCTAGAGACCAACTTAGTAAAATGCTCGAGCTCCTAAACAAGGTTAACGAGAGGCTAAAAGATAAGGGGTTAAAGCTAAAAATAGGAATACGCGATGGAGACAGCCTTAAAAAGAACGCTCCTCAAATACAAGAGCTTAGAGGTTTAAAAATTAGCGGTTACAAGCTATGCCACGGCTTCAGCGACGGCAACTACGAAGTATTCCTAGCTAAGAACGGTAGTTGCGAGAGCGGAGACCACGTTCAAATAGATTGGATAATGGATTTAAAGGGCGAAGAAGGAAGAGTTTTAAATGAAGCGGACATAGTGATAACAAACCACTCAATGCTCACGAAACTAGTTAATGACATTTTTAAGCCAGGCGAGAAATCAGGCTTTAGCAACTTCCTCAAGAACCTTGAGATACTAATAGTCGATGAAGCACACATGTATTTAGATGAAGAGCTACTCAAAGTCCTAGCACCCACCCTTCTTAAACTATTTTATCTTAGATCTAGACTTAAAGAGGGGCCCCCACAGAATCTCGAAAATCTAGCAAACAACTTGAATATAGATTTGATAGTTTCAAGTGCTACGCTCACAGACCATAACATTGTGAAAAGAGGAGATCAGAAGCTAGATTCTAAATCAATAATAGGCTTCTTCAAGGTAAAAACTAAGAGTCAAGCTGGTGGGATTCCAGAGAGTCTCGAAAACTTCCTTAAAGTGCTACTCTCAGAACCCGTCTACAACAAGTTTAAGGATGGTAAGCTTATATACAAGGACTACGACTCCATAGTCTCCAGGTACATAAACGGTTATAGGTGGAAAGGTCCATTCAAGGTTAAAATAGCACTAGTAGTTCACCCATATCCTAGGAAGAAGTCGTGGACGAGTCTAGCGGAGGTCTTGATATCAACATTACATTGGCTTAAAGCCATTAGACTACGTGGGCTCTCAGAGAACGCTCAAGCACTAGTATTTGTTGACTTGAAGGAGTCTCTGAAGAATATATTTAAGGAATTTCTCAAACGGCAAATTTTAGAGGCTCGAGATCACGTCGATAGAGTCCTATTAACAAAATTATATGAGAAAAAAGGCGGCTTAAGTGAGGACAGCTATAGTGAGGGTAAGAAAGGCAAGAGTGTGAGAGATGTTGCTATCGAAGAAATCGTGAAAACTATAGATGAACTGAGAGGAAATCTAATGGGGGTTCTATATCACAATGAAGTATTGGGAAACTTCCACGCCCTACACCTATACATAACCATCAAGGATTTAAACAAGCTAAACTTTCCAATAAATGGCTACAATGACTTCATCAACAAACTCAAGGAGCTTGAGCTATACAATGAGCTAACCGGATTTCTCAAATCTTTAAATGAATACGCAAAGCAAGCACTACGGATTCTCGAAGGAAAAGGATGGGGTCACTATAAAGAGTTACTTGAAGAATTAGAAAGTCCTACAAACCAAGAAGATATTAAAGATGTGATCTTAGTCCACTATGGCGACCTAGATGCGAAGGAAAGAGCCGTAATAGAAGCTCATATGAAGGGTGATAAGAGACCTACACCTCTAGCCATAATGACAACCTCAACTCTCGAGGTAGGGGTAGATGTCGAAAGCATATCTCTAGTAATCCAGTACGCGTCCTACCCACGATCAGCCGATTTAATGCAGAGGTTTGGAAGAAGCGGAAGACATATATCTTCATTCCTCGTATCAACATTAATACTCATCCTTAGAAATACAGGTGAAGATGTAAGGTTAATAATAGATCAAGACGCTGTAGAGTACGTATACAATTTTAGAATACCCCATGCCGTCGACATTCTAAAAGATGATGATGCAGTATTTAGAACCTTAACACCCATACTAATACGCGAATACATAAGACGCAGAAGTGTCAGAGATGTGCCTGAGGATGTAAAGAGATTTCTGGAAATGCTACAGGAAAGCTATAATGGCAAATACACCGATAACCTCGAAACATGGAAAAGTTACGTTAGATTAATAGAACCAGTAGGAGGTCAACATACTAGTTTACATGAGGTATTAAAACGTACACGTATTATTCTAAATAGGATAGAAGATGAATTGGATAAGGAAGACTTAAAAAACAAGATATGGGATCTTGAAAGGGTGTTAGATGAAGCGGAGGATCTCAAAAAGACCTTAAACGCTATCATGGGCTCGAAGGGCTCCCGACTAAATCTTATTCCACTTATAATCAGACTAGCATTTTTAGAAAGGGAGCTACGTAAGATAATTAAAGAGCAAGATAATATTTCTATATTAAAGAAATTGGGCATAAACGTTGAGGTAATTGATAATATATATATGAACATGAGAGAGGAAATATCCGAGTTGACTTTCTATGCTTATGATAAGCTAACTAACGTAATTCGCGATGAAAAGTTCCACAATAAAGTGTTAAGATACATCTTATCCTATATCCCTCCTGGAGCTACAGATGAGATTGGCGGCCTGCATGCTGCTCATTTCATATACCTAATAGATAATAATAAAGTAGTAGAAGAAGAGGCCTGGAATGCGTTTAAGAAGGTAAGACCTCTACGTACAGTAGCTTAAGAGGTGATGGATATTGCAGATAAACTTTCCCTTCTTTGTCTTTGAAGAGGGTGCAGGCTATTATTGCGGGAAAATTAAGGAGGATAAGAGTGGGTTGTTAATTGAAATGTACAAGACTCTACCCATAAGTGATATTCATTACATGCCAGAGATAAGCCCTCTGGGTATAACTACATCGTTTCTCGACAAACTCGTTAGAAAATGTAGAGATGAAATAGATAGCGAGCTAAACGCTATTGTTGTCCACCACTATGTAGCTCAGCCTCTTTTTGAAATAAGCACTAGTTCTGAAGGCCTTGAAGTTCAACACGTAATCATAGCATATGAGGAGGATGTTGGTAAAGAAGATGTTGAGAGAAGCTCACACCACCTATACTTAAACTATTTTCAGGCTAGTCCTACTGGCGTTTGTGACGGTAAACTCCACGTAATTATCATATCTAACAAGCGATATGCACAAGGTAAGAAATACCGAAGCCAAGGTGGTAAGTATAGTAAAGTTATGTGCTACAGGGAGAAGGATGGGAATGTTATAGATATTATAGATGGGGAGATTGAATATGAAGACGCAGATCCCATAAAACATATGACATCATGGCCACTTATAGCTCGTGTACCTATGAATATTGAAACTACCGATATTGTGGACCTCTCTGGAAATTCCAGGAATCTGAAGTTAGCAGAAGTCCTCTTACTGGAAGTGCTTCTAGGAAGCATTATTATGGTAAAGAAGAAGGGGGAATTGAGGGGAAGACAGCTTCCGTTGTTAATTCCAACACCGTTGCTATCGCTACTACATTATAAACAATACAGTTCCTGCAAACAATCACATTCTCCCTCTACTCCTAGGACTTCCTCTCGGTTTGAAAGCCATCTCTTAGCTCTCCCATCAACATCATATGTGTCAATAGGAGGCATCATGTTTAGTGTTGATCTTAACAATCTCTTTGAAAAACTCTCAGATTATCTAGTAGCAAAGCTTAATGAAGCTTATAGATTACTAGAGGAGCTTAAAAGTGAGAAGCTGGTAATACAAGTTAATTTCAGAAACTGTAGAGTAAGTGGAGATCAGCACATTGAGGGTTTAAGTGCTGAGGCTATTCTTAAAACAATAACTGACAACTTTATACTGGTTGGGAAGACAATAGGCTTCCCTAGAAATATTAGAAAATATGAAGAAAAGATTAGGCATGAGATAAGGTTACCTCATAGGATTGTTAGGCTAGAGGTCCCCATACCACTTCACGACATTGGTTTCCAACGTTTAGGTCTAGTTGACGACGGGATTAGCAAATACATCTATGTAGCGTATGATGTGGTTAGAGATAGAACCGAATACTTAGAGAGCATTCTGAAGTTAAGAATGGCATTAAGAAATAGAGTTTCAAGTTATAGGGGTAGTAGTTACGATGATATTAGCTTATGGCTTGCTGCCTTCCTATCCCACATTAATGATAGAGTGGTGAAGACCTTAGAGAAGGAAGGGATGCCTATTGGTAGCAGAGCGTCTCTAGTTTCTATTGATGGCTGCATTTTAGCTCGTAGAATGGCGTTACTACTTTTAGAGTATGGCTTGCATGCTTTATCTCATTTACTTTTAAAATATCTTCATGAAGTTCTTAAGGTGAAGATGGATACGCTAAGAGAGCTTGTAGTCCTATCTCTGGGGGGTGAAGATAGATGGAATTCCGTTAAGCCTTCTCCTTACTACATGAATGTTGCTATAAACGGTTTCCGGTACAGGTTATCGTCCTCAATAGGTGGTGTTAGAGGCGTAGTTATGATTACTAGTAATGAACCATTTACATATAGATCGTGGGAGTCTCTCATTCCTAAGGTTTTTAAACTAGAAGATTTTGTTAGTTCCGCTTTCGAGATGCTAGGTAAGGATCTAAATTCTGATAGATGTTTAGGTTTATGGGAGGATGAAAAGGATAAGATGATGGTGCGTCTCAGACTATATGATGCTGATAATAGGATATCGAATTTCATGGAGGACCTGAAGAATCTAATAGGGGATAGTGGGAGAGCGTTACCTCTACTTGAGGTTAGAGCTCTCATGAAGAGAAGTTTAGGGAAAGAGCGGTTGGAGAGCTTGAAACCTTACCTTGAGGCTATCTACACAGCTACAATTCCCTTCTGCTTTGATGGTTGTTATAACTGTGTCCTCATCGAGAGACAGTGTCTCAGTAACCCCTTTTCTAGTGAGTGGGTTGTCTCTAAGTCGGTAGCACGTTTAATACTAAGTGAGCTTAGTAGAGGGGCTCTGTGATGTCCTCTGAGGCTTTAGGAGGACGTATTCTTGAAAATCATATTTTAAATTTACTGCCTAGAAACGATTCCCTATACTCGGTTTTAGAACGTAAGATTTCATTATTAAGAGACGTGCTGAATCTTAGCGATAACACTTGGAGGTTTAAGCTTGAGAGCACGACAGCTATCCTACCTCTAGATGTGAGTAGTGATGTTACAGCTAGGTTGATTAGGAGGATTATTGAGCCCATTAAGGGGGTTAAGATTTCAGCTGAATCCCTCTCCCTTCCAGTTATGATTTTATCTCTAGACTCCATACTAACTCTAGTACACTGGGGTTACTTTAGGAAGGAGTTGGTAAAAAGGGAGCGAAGGGTTCTAGAGGCTAGGGAGCCTCAAGTCTCGCTTATCCAAATGCTTTGGGCTGGGGGCTTCCAGGATATTGATTTCGAGAGGGTTTCGGGAGTACCTCTCGACGCTTACCTTATTAACACTACTAGGTTTCCTAAGTTCACCTCACCTAGGGTTCTAGAGCCTTTTAGTGATACAACATTCATAATCCCGGGAGATGAGAGCGTTAGAATCTACAGTATTTACAAGAGTGTGTGTAAGCTTGCAGGCGAAGTTAGGAGGAGCAGGTTTAGAGAAAGTTATGGTAATGTGCTTGTAGAGCTCGTAGATAGAGGTTTTAGTGTTCAAAAGCTAGTCGTCGACATCCCTTATGAAGATTTAGAGGTTGTTAAGGAAAGAGGTGGGGTTTTCAACGCTATCGTTGTGAGAGAGGATGAAGTAGAACGTGGTAGGCGGAGGCACGTGTACACGGTACATCTCCTAGATACAATGGGGATACCAGGGCTACATGTTGGAGAGTATGAGCTCCCACTAGAGTTACTAGAGGTGTTAAGGGATGAGTATCTTAGATCAGAATGTCTAACATGTTTCAAATGGAATCCTTCGAGGTTGAGGGAGGTTTTACGTAGTACCAGAACCTATCTAGATGAGAAAGCCCTTAATAGCCTCTTAGCTCAAATGTTGGACA
>Ga0197144_100837_pt1 | contig 11138 bp, 14 predicted proteins | sample GBS85_MetaG_FD_148670 | JGI IMG/M metagenome (GOLD analysis project Ga0197144, IMG submission 148670) | Sediment microbial communities from Great Boiling Springs, Gerlach, Nevada, United States - GBS 85_MetaG | ecosystem: Environmental > Aquatic > Thermal springs > Hot (42-90C) > Sediment...
GCGAGGTGTGGATTAGGGCTTCTCCACGCCTCGTGTTCCACCAACGCCGATGAGCTACTTGCGGACCCGAGGACCCCACGTAAGACCGCCGGGGGATCAGCACCACTCCACTCAGCCACGGCTTTAAGCGGACACAATTCGGCTTCTCCGGCCCAGCAACCCTTAGGGAAACAGCCGGCGTGGGGCGTAGGCGGGCTCTCTTGGCGGACGACGGCTCGCCTACCTTTACGAGAAGTCGCCAGCTACGCGCTGGAAGACCAGCCACGTAGGTAGGCTTTTGGTTGGAACCCCGAGGGGCTTTGAAGACCGCGGCAGACGCCCCCCGCAACTCCTTTGAAGCTGGCGACGCCGTATCACAAGACGTGCCCCACCCGGGGGTATCCAGGAGCCGGAGGCGGCTAGGCGCTGGAGGCTACGGCTGAAACACGGCGCCCTCAGCGATGTGCAACTCCGTCCGCTACCGGGATCAGAAAATGGAGAAGGTAGAGATCTCCTCCTAGTTCTTCCCCTGCCACATGGCGGCTGTCCACATCCAAACGTCTACGTATACCTCGCCTGCCGACCGTAGCCGCGATCTCTGACCTCTTCTCCCGCCCAGGGGGCGTTTCTCCGCCCCACCGGGCGCCGCCTGGCGGTTGCGTCTAAGAGGCCGCGGCAGGCCCCTCCCAAAACGCCGACGGCCCCCAGAAGCCCGAGCCCCCGGGGCGCGGCGGGAGTTGAAAGGAGGCATGCAGAGGCCCCCATCAACGTCGCCGTTCCCGGCTCCCACTGTAAGGTTTATAAAGCGGGGAGGCCGACGCGTTGTGGGACTCTGTCGAAGCCTCTGACCTGCGGCGGTGCATATCTGTGAAAGGGGCGTTGTACGGGCCGAAGTAGTGGAGGGGTTTCTGGAGGAGGGACTTGTGAGAAATGCGGCGGGGAAGGCGTCTCAAGTCTGGGAGGCGGTCGGAGCGGCCTACGCCGTCGACAAGCTGAAGGGCTTGGGAAGGCCTTCCCCGCGCCAAAAAACTCCGTGGAACGAGGAGACGGTGAAAAGGCCCTCTGGATAATCGCCGTAATGCCCACCTTAAAGCTGAACATTGCCGCAGGCGTAATCGGCGGCGAGGTGGATCTCTACGCATAGCGCTACACCTACACGAGTATCAATACAACGGCCCGGACCCCGAAGCCGTGTTAAGCCCCTATCCCAGCGACGAGTACAAACGACGTGAAAAAGCTCGCCGCCAAGACACGCCAGCAGCCCACCGCCCTGGGCCCGTACACGGCCACAACAACGCGGCGACCCGCCCCGCGCAAAGGGCCTCCTCACGCCGTCTCCATGCCGTTACTTATCCGGTACTGGGGCACACCCTCCACGTCTCTAATCTCCGACCCCACTCCCAAGCCCTCAACAGGTTTTCTAGACATAAAATGGCGACATCCTACAAATTCGCCAGGCGACGTAACTAAATTTTATGACACCTCTCAGCTGTTTAGACGGGGAGTACTGTTGCCACCCGTCCCCAAGAGCATCGCCAAGGTGATGAGGGGCCGGAAAGCTGGGCCCTCTACCTCTCCGACATCGCTACCACAGAACCCGACCGCGTCACCCCCTACTCGTGGATTGGCAAAAAGAGCCATATACTTCTCTACCCACTTCTCCTCCGCCACGGCGTCGTCGTCAAGAAACGCAATTACGTCACCACTAGAATTGGCAATTGCCATACTGACAGCATCCATTCAAATAACTCCCTTAAATATCGACTTGTACAATGATATCATTATTCGGAAAAACCACGTAGTCAGCGCCCAGGTTATTAACGGCGTATTCATAGCCACTATTCATGCCTGTGTAACCTTTGCTCCTAGTCTATAGTCCCCCAACTTCATCGATACATCTCCTTACTAAGTCTGGCAAGTTATTGGTGTAGCTACCGTCAATTACGAGAATAGTCAAGTCAAGGTCGTCATGTTCAGGGTTAAGCGCGCTGTGTAGAGACTCTTTTACAACATCCCGTGTTCCAGAGCTGTTATAATTAAACCACGGCGTGACGACATGGACCATATGGCGATTCTGAATGAGTCTCTTTAAAAATTGCTACGACGACCTGATCAGCGACGTCTGAAGTGCCAGAGTGTCCAAAGATTGGAAGCTACCTCTTTTGCCGCATAGCCGCATTTCTCTAGTTTTCTCACAAGCGGAGTCTCTGCTCCGAGTATTTCTATGGCGTATTCCTCAGCTTTTCTAATCGTGGGACAGGGTAGCGTGAGGAGAGATCACTCACAACCCTCGCAATACATCTTCACCACGTCGGCTATGACGTTTTCTACCGGCCTTGTTTCAATTTTAAACTTGCCTACTTCGACACCGCTACTGGGGCCTGCCAGGGCTATATGGAATACACCCTCCTCCGTCCACACGCCGTAGGGATGCACCGTAGCGTTGGCGATGTTGTTGAGCTCAAGGTTGCGCATGACATATTTATAATACACCGGCTCGTAGGCGTGAACCCACCACGCCCCATCCTGGCAAACATGACGGCAGTCTCCCCCAGATATGCGCCTATGTCGGCCACAACCTTATCCTTAACATCCAAGTAGCCGTATTCGGATTTAAGATCCTCCGTAAACACTCTTAGCAGATTCACATCTTCCACAGGCACCGCAAATACGCCGAACTCATTGCGGAAAAACACCTCGTTGCCGTTGGTCCACACGCGTCCACGTGCGGCTAGCCCCCGTAGCACGCGGAACGTCGCCGCGTCTTTTACCGCAACGCCGTTGTAGATATAGGGCATACGCAACGTCCGCCGTATCGCCTCCCTGATTGTGTACTCAAGTCCCATCGCCTAGAGTGTGAGTAAGATGCTCCTCAGGATAGCCATAGTGTGGTCCCCATCCGTGTTTTTAAATTTATTATGCGTCTCTCGTTCGGCCACATCCATACTATCGTTACATGAATTGCGCTTTCTATATCCCTACTGCATCTGTCACAGCCACGCATTACGAAGTAAGATGTCTTCAATGCGAGAATACGCTAGCGTCTTGGCAAGGCTTTAAGTTGTTCACGACGTGTAAGAAGTTTACGCCGCGTTATCACATATTCGGGCACACGAGAAGTAGCTAAGTACCGAGCTACCTGCTTGTACGTACCCTATGCCTTGAGAATGCCGCACTTATACAGCACCACGTCGTGAGGTGCTATATTCTCGCTACCCAGGTGTACAGGGTCGCCGCGAGACGTGGAAGCGGTTTCTTTCTTAACATAGCTAAACACGCGGCTAGATACGCCGCCAGAGACGCTCGGGCGCCGAGTTTTTTCAAACGCCAGTAGTTAGCTACGCGATCGTAGTGAACCCAAAACTCATGCCAAAACCCTCTGCCTCTAGTAAGCGACTGCTCATGCGCTATATGCCAAACAATCGGCGCCTGAGAACCTCTAACGCCGTATGTATCAAAACCCCTTCTCTTCGCACAATACGCGAGAAGTTGTTCAAACCACAGCCCCTTTCTGCTCCGCCTATACAGCGCCGCGAGGGGGCAGTCCGCCACAGCCTCTCTCCGCCACGCCATATTTACCCCTCCCAGTAATACGCTTTTAAAGATGCCCTCACTTGGCAACGCTTTCATGCCCATAAAACCAGATATCGAGATCCACCCCACGTAATCCGAGTACTCAGGTAAAGGCCTTCTGTAAAACATATATCTCGTAGGTGTATCGTCATAAAATTCATCAAGCGTCTTTTCAAGAAAGCCTTCTCTCATGTACGCCTTAAGAGTAACTCCCGACGCGCCCCCCACCCGTGGATCAGCGAAAAGAGCCATATACTTCTCTACCCACTTCTCCTCCGCCACGGCGTCGTCGTCGAGAAACGCAATTACGTCACCACGAGAATTGGCAATTGCCATACTGACAGCATCTGTGACGTTTCCCTCCTCCTGTATTACCAGCCTTAAGGGAAGCTCGTGGCTGAACTTAGATACGACTTCCTCGCTTCCATCACCCGAGGGTTTAAGTACAACCACCACCTCATCTGGTCTCCGCGTCTGTTGTGCAATACTTGCAAGCGAAAACGGCAAGGCCCATGCTCTTTTATACGTCACAATAGCTACTGTAACGCGCATAATGCCATCGACGCACAAGATATATATATGTTTTTATTATTTTAGGTTTATCAACAGAATTATGACAATTATTTGATTTTAAAATTAAAATTTTTATTATTAATATCTGGTGATCTATGGATATTTTTAATCAGAACCCTTGACCGAACAAAGGATGTGACTTGTGAAGTTGGGTAATCGCCATATTTTCATTAGCACCAATGTGTTGATGCTGTTGAGTTATAGTCATGTATAATGACGTAATCCTGAAAAATGTCCTAACATCACCTTCAGATTTACAAAGTGAGAACCTACTACGTTCACATAAAAATGCAATAATACAATACTTCGTACGGCTGATTGATATTTAAGAACGCGTTGTCTTTAGCCGTCGTGAAAAGTTTAGTAGTTCATCACTACTGGGGTTCGCCAGGTGGCGGCCAGTTGGTGTGTGCCTCTGCAGTGCTGGCACTTGAGAGGTTAGGTTTTACGCCAGTATTGGCAGGTACCTTTAAGTTTGACCCAGCGCGCTATTTGGAGTGGTACGGCATTGACTTGACTAAATACAGCGCTGTAACTCTTCCAGTTGGTGCCAGGGCGTTTGGGCTGTGGAGCAGACTCTTTGTCTGGTACCCGGCATTAAAGGCTGCAAAGAGGTTTAACCCAGTACTCGTCTTTATAGACGAAGTAACGTATAAACCTCTTCTGAGACAGAAGAGGTTCCGCCTGATCGAATATATCCATTTCCCCTACGAAGTTACTATTGACCCCAGGTTTAGGGGTACGGGGCTTGCATATGGCGAAGATCCGTATGTCACAGAGCGTTACGGCAGGTTTCCGCTGAATTTATATTGGAAGGTGTATACTTGGCTTCTGCCTAGGTATATGCGCGAGAACCCGTTCCAGGCGGCTGACGTGGTTCTTGCCAATTCGCGTTGGACAGCCTCTGTGGCTAAGATGGTATACGGCGAGGAGCCAAAAGTGCTTAACCCGCCGCTTCCGCCTAACGTGGAGGTTATAGAAAGGCCCAGGCCCTTCGACGAGAGGGAACCCGTCGTCGTCATGTTGGGCCGCTTCTCGCAGGAGAAGCGGTATCACTGGGTGGTGAAGGAGGTGGCTCCGCGGTTGAGAAGAGAGGTGTCTGGGGCCCGGCTTGTGGTTTTCGGCGGCGCGGCGACGCCTACTCTCCAGGCGTATTACCGCCGGGTGTGGAAACTGGCAGAGGCGGCAGGGCTTAAGGTGGCGGACAGCCTAGATGCGGAGGCCGATGTATATCTCGTGGCGAACGCTCCGCGCAGGTTGATAAACGAGGTGATGGATAGGGCGAGGGCCTTCCTCCACGCAACAATCAACGAGCACTGGGGCATAGCGGTGGCGGAGGCCATGGCGCGAGGGCTTCCAGTGGTTGTGCATAAATCAGGGGGCACTTGGACCGACTTGGCCGAGGAGGGGAGGTACGGCCTTGGCTACGAGACCGCGGAGGAGGCGGTGGAGGCTTTGGCAAAACTCCTTACGCAAGACGCTAAGTTTAACACAGTTGAGAAGGCTGTGGAACTGACTTATCCAAAGTTCCTAGAGAAATTTGCCAAGACACTCGGGTTATGATTCTTGCCACGTATCTACCAATTTTCAGAGCTCACGAACTCCATATATTCCGTAAGAATATCGAGATGCTACAGCCAGACCAAGTAGTGGTTTGCGTTGACTACTTCTTCAATGAGAAACAACACGAGATGTTGCGGCCCTATCTCCCACCCGGAGCCTCCCTCATTGTTGGTAACTGGCGGAACCGCACCTCTTGTCTGCTAAGGCTTGTGAAGATAATTGCCGGGGAGGGAGATGGCGTAGTTGTGGACTCTGACGTGATTCTTTCTAGGGAGTTTATAGATGTCGATAGAGAGCTTGAGTTGCCGATTTATCACGTCGCCGACAGCGCTTGGCGACACGCAAGAGTGGTAAGGGTGGAAAGGAGAGGTAATCTAGACGTGTATTACTGGAGGCTCAAGGGTGGAGTAGGTACATGCAGGTGTTTGTAGGCCCTAAACATGCTATTCGTATTAAGAGAAAGCTCCATCTTCAAGTCGAACCTGTGTTAGACGTAGTTGAATCTATGGATCCTCTCCTCGCCTCTTTAATCGCCGACGAGACGACACTCGGCGTGGTATATGACAAGGCGGGTATTGAGGAGGTGCCGTTTGTAGTTGCAAGTATTCATCATTTGCATGGCAGTTATCCTAAGGCGCCAGTAGATAAGGCATTACGGCGAAGGCTCTACGCCAAGGCCCTCTTCACGTTTTTTAGAAGATTGGGGTATTGGCAACCAGCGTTACGGTATCTAGCCACATATCTAGTTTTGACGCTCCGCGGCGGCTGACGCCTAGCTTTCGACATGTCCCAAGCCGTCATCAGCAATTAACAGTTTACAAAACTCCCAAACCGAAAAATTTCATACACGGCAACCGTAGAGGTGGTTGAATCATGATATTGAGGTGGCTTCTCGACTACATGGCTTCACACTAACGCTGATAGCTAATAAAGACCCAAAGCGGAAAGAGACGGCGCCATGGCTTGATGAGATTAATGCAGAACCGCAAGCAGGCACATGTAGGCTCTTCTAAGCAGATCGCTACACAGGCATCCGTCTCGGCTTGGCGAATGTTAGAGGTCAATTATTCATACATTACGACAACTGTGGAGATAGGCATACGGACCCCTTTGCGGCGATCCACGACTTATGGTCGCTGTGTAATGCGCTGACCATACGGCGGGGTTTCCCTGAGATTACCTAGTGATCTCCCCTAAGTCGGAGAGCGGAGAGGTGATGGAATGGATGGACAAGAAGGTGAATAGTCGAGCGATGTGAACCCTAGCCGCCTCTCAGCCTTCTTACCAACATAAAGAGAGTCTCTCTTGTGGGTTGGGAGAGGGTTGCGAAAAATCCCAGTGATGTTGCGGCGAGGGTTGCGGCGTTGGGGAGGTACGTCAATATTGTCTCCACGGCACTGCCTTTTACATATGGGAGGAGGGGAAGGGGAGCGGCGTAGATCAGGACCAGAGCCGCGGCGGCGGGCAGGTAAAGTTTCGTCAGTAGCGGTAGGTAGCGCCGTCCTAAGAGCCTTAGTCTGTAGGCGGTTGCTAAGGAGGTGGAGATCACGTATGCGACAACCATGCCTGGCGCGCCGTATGTCTTGGCGAGGAGGTAGATAAGCGTTATCGCCAGCGGCGCTATCGCGATGTCAAACATAAGCGCCTTCGCCGGCTTGTCTCTAAGCGTGAAGATAACTTTCTCCTCGTGGCCCCTCAGCGTTGTGTCTACATGAAGCAGGATCCCAGACGCGAGGACCGCGACGCCGTTTAGCCACACAGCCTCCGTCAGCTGGGCGCTCCCGAGCTCCGATGGCCGCAGAACGGCTATGTACCACTCTGGGCTCTTCGCCATTATAGCGGCCGCGACTAGGTATAGGTAAAGCAAGACGGCTCCGTCTAGAAGCGCCCTCCTGAGCTTGTTGCTCTCTGTGAGGAGCGAGCCGTACATCAAAGGCACTATTGCCAGCGCTGGATATACTGACTTAGCAATCTGAAACAAGATGAAGCTGTATGAAAGCAGGAGGTCTCCGCCGGCCATAAACACAGCGTATGTGCCAAGACCCCCCACCAGCGCGGAGAGTATAGAAAGCGTCTGATACGGGGCGCCGCGGATTAGCTCCCTCAACGCCGAGAGGACTCCGGACATCTTTGGCTTAGTTAATTTCGCAAGAGCCGTGGGTAGAGACATGGCCACGTTTATCAACAACACGGTGGCGACTGTGGGGTTGAGCCTAACGGCGAAGGCCCCGGCGAGCTTCACCGTCTGGCTCACGTAGCCCAACACGGCCAACGCCCTCTGCCGGTGTACGGAAAGGTAGGCGCCCGCTGGCCACGCGGAAAGTACGAGAAGCACCAGACCTATCGCTAGAACCGCAACGTCGAGCTTGCCGTATGTGGCCATGTAAACCAGTAGGGAGGTCCAGGCCAGAAGAGACGTCAAGAGACCGGCGCCGGCCAGCTCAGAGAGGCGCTCTGGCTCTTTTGCCAACACGCGCGGGTACCAGGTGGTGACGTAGCCGAGGACAGATAGGGCAATGGCGTATCCCGCGTTGAAGACCGTCAACACTGCAAGCTCCTCTGTGGGCAGACGCCTCGTCACCGCCAACGTGTAGACGACAGAAACGACAAGAGCGTAGACGCCGCCTAGCACCGCAAGTAGCCTAGCCCCCAACCTAGCCATCGCGACCACACCTCCACATGTATTTAACAGGTCGCGCCGCCGGCTACTACACCACCACTGGCACGTTTGCCCTTCTGAGCAATTCTCTGAAGTCCTCGAGCTCGAGACCTGCTAGACGCGCCGCCCTGCGGATGTCGCCGGTCTCTATGTAGTATTTCAAAGCTTCTCTAAGCCGTGGGGGGAGGCTCTCGATAAACCCCCAATCAGCAAACCTCCTCCTCAACTCCCTCGCCTCTCTCTCCAGCTCCTCCCACTTTTTAAGTTTCTCTGCATAGCTCACGTTGAATAGTGGCAACGGCGTTTAATAAGTCTTTTCTGGGGAAGAGGTGTTTAGTGTCCTCCTCGTATTCTCGGAACCTAAGCGCCGGGTCGCTACAGTCCGGCTCTAAATATCTCTTCAGCTGGAGCTGTAGAAGTATTTCGAGAGACCGATGTATTATTATGCCTGAGTAGTGTTCGGCGAGCTCTGCGAACTTCAGCGCCCCTCTGTTTTCTGTCAACACGAGGTATCCTCTTCTGCGCCCCGCCACTATGCAGATGGCCTCGGGCAGGTCTACTGCAGGCGTGTTCGGCATTCTTCTAGACCTCTCCATTATTGACCTGGCCTCCTCCACCTCGCTCTCGGTCTCTGTAAAAAGCGCCAAGTCGCCTGAGGCGAGTTTTGAGGCGATCCAGGCAATGGTGGACTCGCTTTTGACCTCGCGGAGCACGGACTCGGGTACGTAAACGATGTACAGCTTAAACAAGAGGTCCCGCCCCCGGTACCTCGCCCAGTCTATCAGGAAGCAGGTGTCGGCTATTGCGAAGCTACGCGACATTTGGTATATTCGCCCGTATCCTAAGCTCGTTAAACTCTTCAATAGTCAACCCGGCGATTCTCGACGCCACGTACATATCCCCGGTCTCTATGTAGTACTTCAAAGCTTCTCTAAGCCGTGGGGGGAGGCTCTCGATAAACCCCCAATCAGCAAACCTCCTCCTCAACTCCCTCGGGTCTTCCTCCACCGCCTCCATACCACAACCCCCATACTGCTATATTTAAACTCTCCAGTGGGCGGCGGACGCCATGTCGTTCTCTCCAGAGTCTATTGTCTGGGATGACTCCGCAAACGCACCGCCGGGCCGGCGGGATATCTAGCCGTGGCGTGTTGATTCAAGATTAAGGCGTCGTTGAAAATCATTTTGAAACGGCTCAGGGAAGAGATCTCGGTGTGAAGTTCAGGCTCTCAGATCCTGCTTTTCTCTTGAGGTTTCTCACCTGAGGTGGAAAAGTGGGCGTTTATAGACGCATATATGCACGGCGGGTATGTATAAGTTCCTAGGTTTTCCGCGTCGCTATAGCCAGTCGGCGCGCAACGTTGCGTTTTCCGCCTGACTTCAAAATCGACACAGCTAATCGGCGTCATCCCTCGGCGCTGACGGCTCCAGCGCTACCCACTTCATGTACAGCTACCGTATGCCAACGCCACGACCGCCTGCTCGCAATTTGAAGAGTTTATACGTCCAGCCTCCCCTGACGTCCCCTCCCCCTTTTTGCCCCCCACCGCTCGGCGGCGCCGACACAGCCACGTCTGGGCAGGACAGTGGCTGAGTTGGCATCAGTCGCATAGGAGGCATTACGCGCCAGGCACCTCCTCTGCCTAATGCATATGCCAAAGGGGGTGCTCCGTAAGTCCCGCCGAAGATCCCCTAGGGGCTGCTGGCGTCCCGAGAGCGGGGTTCCCGGACGACAAGGGGACATTTACTACATGTGGAGTCTTCTTTGCCGCGTCTACAGCCTCTGTCTCATTAGGCGGTCGATGTAGGTCAAATCGTAAGTTTTTAGGGGATGGCCGAGGTATTTATCCACATTCTTTGAGAAGCTTTTGGCCACTATTACCAAAGTTGTCTCCGTTCCTAGGCCTAGCTGGGCCACTTTAGCCGCGAGGTCTTCGGCGACTTCTTCTGGGTCTACCTCGTCGCTCCACTTAACCTCCACAGCCACCGCGGCGCCGCGGCCTAGGCCTAGGAGGTCTATCTCTTGGGGGCCGCCTTTGCCGGTCCACCACTGGGTGCCTAGCCGCGTGACGCCGGGCAATCTGCCTGCTTTTATCTCTTCTACGATGATTTCTCTGGCCACGTCTTCAAAAACCACGCCGAGGTATTGAGGATGTTCTCTCTTCACGTCGTCCGCTGTATAGAGACCCTCCTCTATGGCCGACTTATTGGGGTTTATAAAGCGGAACCAGAAGCTGAGGAAGTGGTCTGCCACGCGGTATCTATAGCGGCCTTTTCCCAAGATAGGCCTTACCTTTTCTATGAGACCTGCTTGGGCGAGGTTTCTAAGATATGGCGTGACGTCAGTGGCCTTCAGCCGGGCGTAGTCTCTTATCTCGCCGAGAGTGTTGCGACCTGTGGCTATGGCCTCCAGTATGAGCTTGTACGTCGAGACGTCTTCAAATTCGTACCGTAGGAGGAAGTCGCCCTCATCCAGTATGAACGTTTTTTCTCTTAGCTCCCTATCGAGGAACTGCCAGAAGGGTTCCTTTATCCTTAGCATGTAGTGTGGAATTCCGCCGGCAAACCCGTGGATTTCGACAAGCTCCTCTATAGGCCTCTCTGGGAAGAAGTGGCGGTAGTCGAGAAACGGGATCGGCTTTACCTGCATGGCCAAGGTCTTGCGGCCGTACAGGGGGCTTCTATAGCTTAAAACCTTAGAGGTCATTATAGAAACAGAGGAGCCGACTAGTTAAGCTTCATATCGGTGCCGCTGAGCACCTGGTCCACCAAGGCCTGAAAGGTGGAGAGC
>Ga0197144_100842_pt1 | contig 11051 bp, 10 predicted proteins | sample GBS85_MetaG_FD_148670 | JGI IMG/M metagenome (GOLD analysis project Ga0197144, IMG submission 148670) | Sediment microbial communities from Great Boiling Springs, Gerlach, Nevada, United States - GBS 85_MetaG | ecosystem: Environmental > Aquatic > Thermal springs > Hot (42-90C) > Sediment...
CTAAGAACGCCCTCAACCTGCCAACTACCACTCCTCACATGAAGATCCCAACCCTCAATATGGGAAACCCTCATTCCCTCCCAAGGTCTATAATAGCCTTTCTCAATAAGCTTATAGATAGGCCTCCTCCTATAAACTTCAAGAACCTCCATAGCATTCATACCCATCACCAAGCTCCCTCTTCCAATCTAAAGTATAAATATTTTAAATAATTGTGACATGATACGATGTTATGTCTAAAGTAGTATAGAACAACGTCTTCTCGCTGGAAGCTTACAACTACGATAACGTATTCCCTAGAGTTAAAAGAGAGAGGCAGTTATTAAGCTTAGGCACAGGCCTATACTAAGGTTGATCAAGGGTCGTAGCTATAGCAGGCTGGGTGGGGAGGTTATAAGGTATGTAAGCTTGATACCGCTATAGAATTATAGAATTTTAGTGCATCTCAGCCTAATACTACCTTAATCTGGGGTCTTGGAATCTCCACATTAGTTCCCAGTTTTCTCCTCTCAAAGGCTGTTTGAAGAGCACTTGTCCAGCTTTAATGGAAGAAGAGATCTTAAGCTAAGGTCTTTAGATAGTTTAGGCTTAGTAGCCTAGGTATGCCTTTATAATGTCTAGTTTTCTTGTTAGTATTTCATCCTTGAATCCCTCTATTGCTATTCTCCCCTGCTCTAGTATGTAGATGTAATCTGCTTTTTCCAACGATAATGCTATATTCTGCTCTACCAGTACTATTGATATCCCTGCTTCTTTTCTAATCTTATCGAGGGTCTCTGCTACCTCCCAGGCTATTTTTGGTGATAGACCTTGACTTGGTTCATCTAGCATTAAAACTCTGGGTTTACTCATTAAAGCTCTAGCAATTGCTAGCATCTGCTGCTCTCCCCCACTTAGGCTTCCAGCTTTTTGATGCAATCTCTCCTTCAACCTTGGAAATAGGTTGAATACTAGTTCAAGTGTCTCTCCTATCTTCTCCCTAGCTCTTCTAGTGTAAGCTCCTAGTTCTAGGTTCTCTCTAACAGTTAAATCGGGGAAAAGTCTTCTACCCTCAGGGATCATGGTTAAACCTAGCTCAACCCTCCTATGTGGGGGCATGTTCGTTATATCTAAACCGTACATCTTAATGCTACCCTTCCAAGCCCTTATAATGCCCATGATCGTTTTAAGTAAGGTAGTTTTGCCAGCACCATTAGGACCTAGTATTGCTACTACGGAGCCTTCTTGCAGGATGACATTAACACCCCATAGAATCTGGATCCTTCCGTAACCCGACTCGATATTCTTAACTTCAAGGGCTAAGCTCGTAGACTCCACCTCCTACCCAGGTATATCTCCTCCATTAAGGGGTTTCTTAGAACCTCCTCGGGCCTCCCCTCGAGTATTTTAGATCCAAGATTGAGCACCACAACTCTTTCAGCAAACCTGACAACAGCCCTCATTACGTGTTCTACAAGAGTTGCGATGGCGACATCCTCCTCGTCAGCAACCCTTCTCACCAGAAGCATTAGATGATCCACCATCGCTGGATTCATCCCCGCAACAATCTCATCTAATAGTAGTAGTTTAGGTTTTGAGGCTAGAGCCCTTGCAATCTCAAGGAGTTTAAGCTCTGGCACTGTTAGCTTGCCTGTAAGCTCGAACCTCTTATCGTAGAGGTTTACAAGTTTGAGCTTCTCGTCGGCAATCTCTAAAGCCTCCCTCGTACTAATCTTACCGTATTGGGAGCCGAAGAGAGCTCCTATAGCAACACTCTCTCTAACAGTTAGGTTAGGGAAGGGTCTTGGTATCTGGAATGCCCTAGCTATACCCATATGAGCCCTCCTATAAGCAGGAAGATCCGTTATATCCACCCCCTCAAGTAGCACTCTACCCTCATCTGGTTTGTAGACACCACTAATTATATTAAATAGGGTTGTCTTACCAGATCCGTTAGGACCTACTATGGCGACCCTCTCACCTTTCTCAATCTTCAAACTTACATTCCTTAGAGCCACAAGGCCTCCAAACCTCTTAGTTACATTCAAAACCTCTAGCAAAAAGCCTTCACCCTAAGCTATAAACCTCCTGATGGTAGGCAAGTACGTTCTAAGAGCTCCCACTATACCCTCAGGGGCCGCTATGATCACTGTTATTAGTATTGGAGCGAATATGAGCAACTGGAATCCCGGTAGTACGCCTGCCAGGAAGTATTTGAGGGCACCATAGAGTATGCCGCTTACGATAGGGCCTGCTAGAGTTCCGGCCCCACCAAGCATAACCAGTACTATAGCCTCTATCGTGTACAATATGTTGAAGGCGTCTGAAGGATATATGGATGCTATCTTAAAACTCCAAGCAGCTCCAAGTAGGCCGCCCAGGATACCGCTTGTAGCGAAAGCTAAAATCTTGTACATAGTCGTATTAACACCCATAATCTTAGCCGCATCCTCATCCTCCCTGATAGCCTTAAGAGCGTAGCCAATCCTCGTATTGAGGAGTATAGCTGTCACCACTAGGGCTAGTAAGGCTACTCCAAACACCAGTATATCAGATATGATGGTTGCTAGAAGTGAAAACCCCTCACTTCCAAATAACTCTATCAAGGGGCCTGATACAATGAGCCCTCTAGAACCTCCCCACAAGTCGAGCCCTTCTACGAGGTACCTGAGCCCCTCATTTACGGAGATCGTTGCTATAGCAAAATATGCCCCTCTCAGTCTTAAAGCTATGCCTCCCACTGCTAACGCTAGGAGTGCTGTGAAAGCTACTGTTTGGATAAACCCGAACGCTATCCCATAGTACCCCGGGAGCCCGGCTTCATAAGCTCTCACTACACCACTAGCCATACCATACATTCCTAACGCTATGAAGGCTACGTAGCCGAAATCAACGTAGCCCGTCATGCCAAGGAATATGTTGAAAGCTTGACCTAAAGCTATGTAGAACGCTAGGAGAGTTAATAACTGCCCGGTAATAGGCCCTAATGGACCTGTTATCTCGATCAGCAATCTAAGTCCCAAGAGTATAGCGTAAAGGGTAATTGGAATCAGGGTGTGAGCCCTGGATAGGGTCAACTAGGCTCACCTACCGAACAACCCTTGAGGTCTCAAAATCAATATCACTAGTATGAGCATAAATGTTAGAAAAACACTTAAACCGAAGGGGTTTGGAGCCCCTGCTAGTGTAAATAGTGGGACGGAAGTCTGCTCTATTACACCAACAATTAAACCTCCTATGAAAGCTCCTATAGGGGATCCAAGCCCTCCTAAAACCGCTATCACGAAAGCTCTGAGGGTGTAGAGGTGCCCTATGTACGGGTTTATGCCTTGTTGATGGTATATTCCTAGGAGTGCTCCACTAGCTGTTGTTAGCCCAATCCCGAGAGCGACCATTAGAAGGTATATCATCTCAACATTCACACCACATATTATGGCACCTTCAGGATCCTGGATGACGGCTCTAACAGCCGTCCCCAGCCTAGTCCTATACAATACAAAGTATAGGGCGAGCACCAGGCTTAAAGCTATTATAGCAGGCCACATTCTAACGAGAGGTAGCGGGATGCCCTGTATGTATACGCTACCAAGATCATACACAAACCCCCTATAATCAGAGCCCCAAAGCACCTTTGCCGATTCTTCTAGAATTATCCCGAACCCGAATGTCACTATGAGCGTTGAGAGTTCAGGAGCTCTTAACAACCTTTTTAGAGCTGTATAGAACAGGAGCATACCCAAGGATAAGCCCACAAGGAATGCAGGTATTAGTGTCACGAATGGGTTCAGAGAGTATAATGTGAAAAGCCAGAATGTGACATACATACCGATCATTATGTAGGCCCCGTGGCCTACGTTAATAACTCTTAGCACACCGAATATCAGCGTCAACCCTATCGTCGCTAAACCGTAAATAGATCCTAAAAGTAGCCCGGAGACTATATAGTATGGTAGCATTGATAAGAGATCGCTCAACCTACTTTCCCTTCTTAGAGTCTATGGAATAGCCTTCTTACCAGCCTTTTTATCCTCCCATGTGGGTATTGGATAATAGGGTTTTCCTGTAGCAACATCCGAAGGCCATATGACGACCTTTCTTCCATCCTGCCACTGTCCTATAACGCTTTGATGACCTATCTGAAAGCCTGTCTCCGGGTCTATCTTAAACCTGCTAAAGAAAGTTACTATATCTAATCTACTAAAAGCCTCCCTAATGGCTTTTTGATCGAGGCTCTGAGCGGCTTCTATAGCCTTGACGAGGAGTATTATAGCGTTTGCTAGGGATGCAGAGTACTCTGTCGGCTCTTCACCGTGCATGGCTAGGAACATAACATGAAACTCTTCCGGTGTAGGGCCGAAGAACTCGACTCCAAGATTCTTAGCATAGTCAGGTCCCCACCATACCCCTGGTTCCCACTCTGAAGGGAATACAATACCTTCGGCTAGGGTTCCAAGAGATTTATAGTAGTCTGGAACGCTTGGCGCAACATTAACGGCTATAAGCTTAGCGTTTATCCCCATATCGGCTAGTTGCTTGGTAATAGCTAAGCCGTCGGCGAAATGGGTTCCAGTTATTATTATATCAGGTTTAACTATAGCTAGCTCGACAAGCAAGGGTGTGAAATCAAGTGTTCCGATAGGAAAGCTCTTATCATAGACTATAGTGAATCCAAGCTTTTCAGCTCTAGATCTAACCCCCTCCATCACAATCCTATTAAACTCGTCAGACTTCCATATCAAAGCGACCTTCTTAGCTGTAGGATCGAGGCTAGCTATCATGTCTAGAACGGGCGCCATGTACCTAGAGGCCTGAGTCCAAGATGTTACAACGTACTTGTAACCCTGCCTATTTATTAAATCTGATGCTCCACCCCAGTTTACAAAAACCATACCATACTTCTCGGCTACGGGAGCTGCAGCCATTACTAAAGTTGATGTGTAAGTTCCCAGTAAAAAGTGTACCCTATCAACTGTTATCAGCCTCTCATACAAGCTTATAACTAAATCCCTCTTACTCTCGTCATCGTAGTACTTAATCTCTATGGGGACACGTTTACCGCCAAGCCTAACACCCCCATAAACCTCGTTAACCCACTTAACAGCAACCAACGCGCCCTTAAGAGCTAATTGACCTTCCTTAGAGAAAGCACCAGATAGAGGTAGAGTGAACCCTATCACTATCCTATCAGGAACTGTTATTGGCTGTGACACGGTCTGCGTAGAGGTTGGTGTTGGAGTCCTAGCCTCTACGGGAGTTTGTATTGGAGTCCCTGTTGGTGTTGGAGTCGTAGCTATGGATGTAACCTCTGGAGGTCTAGTAACGTAGTAACCAATACCGACAAGAATTAGGAGAACAGCAATAACACCACCGATAACAAGCCAAGATCTCTCGACCACAACGACCACCCTCCATCTATCACCGTCTCATTGTGCAACACGAGGGCTAATAAGTGTTTATCATACTTGAAATTTGAGTCTCTTAATACGAATAGTGAAGGAGAAAGTCTCTGACCTCCTCCCAGCCCTAAAGGAGCGAGGGTTCCCCCTTCCGAGGCTGAGATGTTTACAGGCTACACCCCTAAGGGTGTACCCACAGGCCGGACCTCCGGCCCTGTTACCTCTACCACGTGCGGGGCTCGGGGTTATGGGTTCAAAACCTTGAAGGACATAGAGCGTACACCCGAACACTTTCTAAACCTTCATGTTCAAGACTACTACTAGGGTATTAAATGATCAAATAATTAAATGATTGACTGATTTAAGGTTAGTTTTATAAACTCTAACTATGTTATAATAACTAAGAATACGGTTTGTAAGAGGTGAGTTTAATGGCCGGTGTTTCTAGGAATCTTTTGATTGCCGGTGTTATAATCTTAGCTATCTTGGTTATCGGTGCTGTATTCATAGCTACAAGACAACCTACTCCAACACCAACTCCCACTCCCACTCCGACCCCAACACCTACTCCGACTCCTACTCCAACTCCAACGCCAACACCTGTAACATTGAAGGTCATTGGGCCTTGGGCTGGTGCTGAGGCTGAGTACTTCCTTGAAGTTCTAAGGGCGTATGAAAGGGTTAAACCTCATGTTAAGTTCGAATACTCTACAAGGAGAGCTGAGGATTTAGCTACGACTCTACCTTTACAACTCGATGCTAGGACTACTCCAGCTGATATTATAATAACGCCTTGGGGTTGGTTTATTGTTGAGATGGCTAAGAAGGGTCATGTTGTAGATGTAACCACGGTTATAAATGCGGATGAGTATGTAGGAGGGATTCTAGACTCTGTAACATGGGATGGTAAGATTTGGGCTGCGCCCTTCACAATGTGGCTTAAGCCTGGATTCTGGTATAGGAAGTCGTTTTTCCAAGCTCACGCTCTTTCAGAACCTAAGACTTGGGATGAGTTTAAAGCTCTTCTTGATAAGATTAAGGGTATTAGTGGTGTGAAGAACCCTATTGTCACAGGCGATGGTGTTGGATGGCCTATAAGTGATGTAACAGAGCATTTTATAATAGCTTTTGGAGGCCCTCAACTTCAGTTAGACCTCATAAGTGGTAAGGTTAAGTTTAACGAGCCACAGGTTAGGAGTGTATTTGAAAACTACCTGGTTCCTCTAATTAAAGGTCGTTACTTTAGTGAACCAGTAGAGTGGACTGCAGGTGTCGAGCTGTGGTGGAAAGGAGATTACGCTCTCTACTTTATGGGCACGTGGATAACGGGTATGGTAGAGAACCCAGATGATCTAGGTTTCTTCCCACTACCAGGAGCTAAGGGTGTTGTTGGAGGTACAGACTACATATTCATTCCCAAGTACTCCGCTAATCTTAATGAAGCACTCGAGTTCCTGAAATGGCTTGCAACTGAAGGTCAGGTGGTTCACGGTTCAACAAAAGCGGGTAAGATTCCTACATGGGTTAAGGCTAGGCCCGAAGCTCTCTGGAAGCCTATGCAGGATGTATATAGGAAGGTTCAAGAACTAGGACTGTCAATACTACCTGATATGGACGATACAGTAGGTGGAGACTGGCAACCACTATTCTGGGATCAACTAAAACTACTATGGGTTGATCCCGGGAGGCTAGATAGTGTTCTAGATACTTTAACTAAAGAACATCCAGCAGCTAAGGGTTAAGTAGGAATGCGTCTAGCTAAACACCTAAGACCACTTATTTTTCTAACACCTCCATTTACCTTGATAGCAGTATTCGTAATCTACCCAATATTAGCAACTTTCTACTTCAGCTTCTACGATAAAAACTCTGGACTCCTTAACCTTAACAATTATAGGGAAGTTCTTCTATCCACCAATCCTCTTAACATGATTATAGCGAGAAGCTTCTCCTACATACCACCTTGGGGTGCACTATTCCATAACCTAGTTTGGATAGCCTTACACGTCCCCATTGTAACCTTCCTAGGCCTTATCATAGCATATCTACTTAAATACCATGTAAGAGGTGGTACTATAATAAAGGCCATGTTATTCCTAGGTATAGTAATACCTCCTGCTGTAGGTGGCCTCATAATCAGGTTCATGTTTGAAGCAAATATAGGTGTAATTCCACTTATCTTCTCCTACCTAGGTGTGGAAAGCCTTTCTAAAACATGGGTAGCACGTCCTCAGACAGCTCTTCTAGCCTTAATACTAGGCTCAGTATGGTTATGGCTAGGATTCTCTGTTACAATATTCTCAGCAGCCATGGAGACTATACCGAGAAGCCATATTGAAGCTGCAAGAGTTTTTGGAGCATCAACATGGCGGATATTCTACAGTGTTGTAACCCCTCAACTTAAACCAGCTATAATCGTAGTAATTGTTATGACGCTACTCTGGGATCTAAAGATATTCGATGTAGTCTATGCTTCTACAGGAGGGGGACCTGGAGGTTCAACTAGTGTTCTAGCACTAGTCATGTATAACTATTTCGCTAGAGGTCTCGACTACTATAAGTCTGCGGCAGTCGCTATAATCCTAACACTCCTAGTACTACCTCTTATAATTTTAATCATAAGGAGGGAGAGAGTTTGAAAAGAAACTTGATATCAAAGAGAGCTATTAGGACGTTAGCATTAAATGTAGTGGTGTGGTTATTTGCTCTAGCATGGATACTACCGTTTATAGGCCTCATAACCGTTTCAATACTACCTTATAGAGAGGTTATCGTGAAAGGGTGGTTTAGAGTACCTGATCTAAACTCTCTAACCCTTAACAACTATGTGGAAGCTCTCAGAAACCCTCTTTACGATTTAGCTACAAGTTATAGGAACTCCTTGATAGTAGCTTCCCTAAGCTCCATAATACCGGTTATTGCCGCAGCTCTAGCCGCTTACGCCTTCACAAACCTAGATTTTAGATTGAAAGCGTTGCTCTTCGCAACAATACTCTTCATAATGATGGTGCCTCAGCAGCTTACTGTAGTACCATTATTCCTCTTATACCGTAATCTAGGTCTATATGATACATTTCAAGGGATAATACTACTTCACAGTGCTTGGGGTATAGCTTGGGTAACATTCTTTTTAAGAAACTACTTCAAGTTTATACCTAAAAGTTTGGTTGAAGCAGCTAGAGTTGATGGAGCCTCGGAGATCACGATATTCTATAGGGTAATATTGCCTCTAAGCATTCCAGCTCTTATTGCAGCTCTTATAATGCAGTTCACCTGGGTTTGGAATGATCTATTTTACGCGCTTGTGTTCTTAGCGAGTGGAGATAAGCAGGTTATAACACAGAAGGTTGTCATGTTAAAGGGGGAGTATCACGTAGATTGGGGTCTTTTAACAGCGGGATCTATAATATCTATGTCTACACCATTAATACTATATATGGTTTTCAATAAGTACTTTATGAGAGGAGTTGCGGCATGGGGTGTTAAGAGGTGAAATCAGCATTCCTTAGACTCGATAGGATTACTAAGAGATTTCGTAATGTAGTAGCTGTTGATAATGTTAGTCTAGATGTAGGTAAGGGTGAGTTCATAGTATTGCTTGGGCCAAGTGGTTGTGGTAAGACAACTACTCTACGAATAATAGCTGGTCTTGAGATCCCCGATGAAGGTAGAGTTTACATTGATGGTATAGATGTAACAGACTTAGAACCTGGGGATAGAGATGTTGCTATGGTCTTTCAGGATTACGCCTTATACCCTCATATGAGTGTATTTGATAATATAGCCTTTCCTCTGGTCGTAAGGAGGAGTAAGCTACGTCTTGGTAAAAAGGATATCGAGGGGAAGGTTCTTAAAGTTGCTAGAATGTTAGGGATAGATGGGCTTCTAGATAGGAAGCCTACACAGCTTAGTGGAGGTCAGCAACAGAGAGTTGCTTTAGCTAGAGCCCTTGTTAGAGAACCTAAAGTGTGGCTTATGGATGAGCCTCTAAGTAACCTTGACGCTTTAATTAGAGTGCAGGTTAGAGCTGAACTTAAAAAATTACAGAAAGATCTAGGTATAACAACAGTCTACGTAACACACGATCAAATTGAGGCTTTAACCTTAGCTGATAGAATCGCCGTCATGAATAAAGGTCGTGTACTACAAGTGGGCTCACCCAAGGAGGTATACGAGGATCCAGAGCATGTGTTTGTAGCAACATTCATAGGATCACCTCCAATGAACATCCTAGAGTGCGAAGCTACAAAAGAGACTCTTGAATGCCCAGGCTTCTCTAAACCCCTACCGCCTGATACTGTAAACTTACAGGGTAAACTCTACATAGGGATTAGACCTGAGCATATAGAGATAGTAAGCGGGAGTATTAATGAAGATGTTGTGAGAGCTAAAGTCTACGTTGTAGAACCTCTTGGTGCAGAGTATATTGTTAATGTGATGGTAGGAGGAGAGATTGTTAAGGTTAAAACCTCAAAGGAGCTTCCACTGAATCCTGGTGATACCACGTATCTTAGGATTAATTGGAATAAGGTTACGATCTTTGATCCTGAAACTGGGAGATTTATAGGTAAGCTTCTGGATGTAAATACCCCCTAGGTCTAGTGTATATTTACATTCATACATTCAATATATATTTAGCTATTTAGGTTCCCCCTGCCTTAGATTTCCCTAGGGTGTTGTTCGAACATGTTATTCTTTCTCGGTACTCTTGTTAGTACCATGGCTGCTGTTGTTATAGAGCTTTTCGTTATCGCCGCTTTCATCCACGGCCTAAATATTATATGTTCCCCTCTAGGTATCTCCGGGGGGTTTCTTTTACTACTCCTAGCTTTTACTGCTCTCTACTCCTACTCAAGAGGTTCTCTTCACGCTAGGTGGAGTATGACTTATGTAGCTCCTCTAGGTATCCTAGTAGGGTTTGTTGCTCTTTTAATGGTGGTTTTAGGATACTCCTGCCCCCTTACGCCGGTTAGGGCTTTGTTTGTAGCTTACGTTATTGAGGTTATTGTAGCTTATAGGTTGAGGTTTGATTTTAGAGCATACTCATCATTATCAGCTGACATATTCTTTGTTGGGGTTACTTTATTCACACTAGGTTTACTTCTCGTTAACATAACCAATGAGATGTTAGCTGTAAGCCTCTTGGGGAATACTGTTAAGCTCGTAGCCCTCATATGGTTAACCTTACTGGTACATAGAGGTTCTTCAAGCACATTGAATACTTTAGCTCGTAACCCTCCACATATTTAAATGAAGATATTACAACTAGGGAAAGCCTCGCCTTTCAAGGTTTTGGTTCCATAACCCCAAGCCCCGCGAGGGGTAGGGGTAATAGGGCCGGAGGTCCGGCCTGTGGGTACACCCTTAGGGGTGTAGCCTGTAAACATCTCAGCCTCGGAAGGGGGGAACCCTCGCTCCTTTAGGGCGGGGAGGAGGTCAAATCTCTTAACGTATCTCTTGCTATCTTTACAGCGAATATGACTAGAATCGCTGCTAGAACTCCTAGTAGTATAGCATACGGTGTAGAGCCTAGGAGCTTTACAGTAACCCCACCTCCAGCTAGTAGTGTTAACCACGCATAGTCCATCCATATGTGGCTCGCGTACATCACAGTGAAGCCCCTGAACCCTAGCTTTGAGGACTCCTCTATGAGAGGGTAGCCTACGGTAAGCCACC
>Ga0197144_100843_pt1 | contig 11049 bp, 10 predicted proteins | sample GBS85_MetaG_FD_148670 | JGI IMG/M metagenome (GOLD analysis project Ga0197144, IMG submission 148670) | Sediment microbial communities from Great Boiling Springs, Gerlach, Nevada, United States - GBS 85_MetaG | ecosystem: Environmental > Aquatic > Thermal springs > Hot (42-90C) > Sediment...
AGTTCCTCTCGAGCCACTGGTACAGCGAGACTTTCTGAGTCATCAGCTTGTTCCGCGCCTTTTTCGTGAGTCTGTAGACCTTCGTGTGTATCAGCTCCTTCTCGATAGCCTCGATGCTCTTGTCGAGCCCCCTAACATGGACTGAGATGACGTAGAACATCCCCGCTTCCCCCGACCTAGCCGTATAACGCTCATTAGCGCATTAATTTAATGAGTCTGCACCTATAAATGTTGGCCGTATAACGCTTATTAGCGCACTAATTTAATACGCCTGCACCTATAAATGTAGCACCGCGTTATTATTGCAGGCATGAGCCACGTTGACATCGAAATCAAGTGGACCGAGCTGAGAGGTACGACAACTGATGTGGCAAGGGTCAGCCGCATCCTTTTCAAGAAGGGACGACTCAAAGTTGCTTACTACACTCCTGAGAAGGACATAGCCTTCCTCTACAGCTACCCGCTTGAGGAGGACGGTGGCCCCACAGAACGGTACAGGGTTGCTGATGAGTGGGCGCGAAGACCTTATGCCGTCATCCCTCAGGAAGACGGCACGGCACTCGTCGTCGTGCCGGCGTGGCTTGACCTCCACGTCGGCTGGCTGGTGAACGACACAGGGAGCTACCGGATTTACCGGGTTGACCACTACGCTTTATGGTCAGGGCTTGTTCCGGCGGAGTTCTCCGACTTGGTAGAACTGCCAGAACTGAACCTGAAGATAGAGGGCGACCACCTGATCGGGCCGGATAAGGACCTCGAAGAGGCGTGGAAAAGGTACAGACATTACCTCTCGAGGCGAGATGAATACGGGATAAAGATCAAGGAAGGCGAGCGCTGGAACCTCCTTCTTGCACTTGTCAGGGACGGCATCCTTCCCTTCATGCCGAGGCCTGTCGACAGACGCGATAAGTGGAAGCTCTCCGGACTGGAACTGCGAGATTACCAGAAGGTCGCTTTCTATCAATTCCTGAGGACCGGTGCCGTTACAGTGACCTGGCCGCCGGGTGCCGGTAAGACCACGTTCGCCGTCGCGTGCATAGCGGCGGTATCCGGTAAGACCCTCGTCGTCGTTCCGTCTGTCAGTATACTCCAGAGGTGGCAGGACGAGCTGAGGCGCTGGCTGCCATCGGGGCCCAGGGTTGTGATGGCATACTCCGGTAGTGGTCGACGGTCGACCGGTGATATCACCATAGCCACATATCAGACCGCCCTCAAGAGGTTCCTCGACGAGGAGTTCGATCTGCTCATCGTGGACGAGGCGCATCACCTCCCGGCAGACACGTTCTCGAAGCTCGCCACCATAAAAGCCAAGTACCGGATTGCGCTGACGGCAACTCCCTTCCGCGAGGACGGAAGGACTGAGTTAATATTTGCGCTGGGAGGGTTCCCCATCGCGACGGGCTGGGAGGAGATGGTCAGGAAAGGCGTCGTTCAGAAGCCGGAGATCCTAGTCTATATCACCAACCACAAGTTGCTCATTCTGAAGTCGCTCATGAAAAGTATTCTGAAGCAGCTGCAGGACAGGAAGGTGATCGTCTACGCCGATTACATCGACGAGGGGAAGATGGTTGCAAGCTTCTTGGAGACGTCGTTCAACGAGAAGGTACCTTACGTCTACGGCGAGACGCCTTTAAGAGAGCGCTACAGACTGCTCGAGGACCATAGGATCATAGTCGCGAGCAGGGTCTTCGACGAAGGAATGGACATACCCAATCTGTTCGCCAGCATAGAGTACAGCTTCCTCTTCGGAAGCAGGAGGCAGGAGCTCCAGAGGGCTGGCAGGCTGATGCACAGCCTTTACAGAGGCGTCAGGCATTACGTGATCATGACCCCCGACGAGTTCGAGAACTACGAAAAGCGTTTCCTGAGCCTGATCGGAAGGGGGATAACCGGGATTATTCTCTCGCAATCTGGGTGGATATGCACGAATTCGGAGCGGTCTCGTTCGCATTTCCAATCGCATGAGGAAGCGAGGCCCCTGTGGATGCCGTCGCATTTGCAGTCGCATATGACCGCCCGCACCCGAAATCGCATGAGGGAAGGCCCTTGCCCGAACGCCCTCCCCGCATGATGGGGCCTCATCCGCAATTGCAATCGCATGCGCATTACCGGCCCACCTGCAGGACCTCAGCTGCACCCTCGCCTGCACCCGCAATTGCGATCGCATGCGAATGCGACAGGCCCTTGCCCCCGAACCCCGCCCTCGGATCCAAATGTGAGGGAGGCCCCCGTCTGAAGGGGTTCCGCCTCATGCCCCTCGAGGAGGGGCCTTCCCTGAGGGAGGGGGTCATCGGGAAGGGGCTCATCTGCAATTCCGAATGCGATATATCGTGAATGCGCATGTGAACGCGAAGGCCCTATCCGCATGCCAACCCTCGCCTTGAGAAGGCCCTTTCCCGAGGGGGAGTGAGCATGTGCCGTAATCATTCAACGCAGCGAAATAAAAGCGGAGGGGGTTACCCGTGCCTCGTTTCACCGCAGGAGGCGTTCGAGGAAGAACTCGCCGAATGCCGCCCGCGGTCGGAAAACGATTCGGTACACACCGGGTTCCTTAACGATGCTCATATATGCCCCAGTTCCTCTGCAAGGGACCGCATCACATCGAGGAAGGCATCGCGCTTATAACCGTGGAATATGTGGAGTGCTTCCACAGAGTCCCGCAACCGCTCGACCGCCCTCGCATGCACGTCATCGTGCGGTTGGTAGTCCACGAGGATCGCCCGCTCTCCGTTCACAGGCCGAGTGTCTCTTGACATCGATAACATCAATCATTATATACGGCCGCCCCCTACCCCGGCCCTCATTGCAATATTTACTTTCTTTTCCTTTGATTAGAAGTTGATGTATTATCACACCTTTTGTATTACCCGCATTATTACCGCGTATTACCGCGACGGACCCTCGCTACGCGAGTCAACCGGCCCCTCGGAGGACCTTGGATACGCTAGAGTCCCCTGCTATAATACAAGGAAACAAGGAAATCTAGTGAAACAGAATGGGAACGAAGTAACTTATTTCAGGAAGATGCTTATACCATTAATGAAGTGAGACATAACAATCATATACGGAACTCGAAATTTAGGGCGAAGCTGCTGATTTGGTATCATCTCCTGATAATCATGCTCATCCTGTCGCTATCGTCACAGGTATCAATTGGGTCAGGTAGGTGGCAAGCGACTAGTTTTGCAGGCGAACGGGGTTGGCAGGATTTTGTCGTGATAGGCGATGCCTTTAGTGGTATGCCGTTCTATCCGCATATTCTGGGCCAGCTTAAGGAAGAGTATAGACTTGAAGGGCTGCACAATACCGTTCCGGCATGGATCGACTATAGAGAGTGGATGAGGTATCCGGCTGAGTGGGATGTTAATATTGCCCGCCTTATCAGAGAGGCTCATAATGTAGGTCTACCAGTGGGGGTGACATATGGATATCATGTTAGTGATATGGTTGACGCGCGGTATGATGAGAGCTTAGGGTTCCTCCATTATTACCGTCAACTCATCCCCGATGAGCGCAAGTGGCGTCACCCCAACGGAACAGTGGCTTTAGACCCGTACAGTGTTGGATCCTCCCGCTCGTTCACCGGAGCATATGTGGTACGAATCCTTAGCGACCCCACGTACATCGAAGCATTACGGAGGGTAGACCTTCACTCGACGATGCAGCCGCAGAACCCATACTGGAAGGAGTTCTTCATAGATTGGGGGGAGAAGGCTATCGACCGTGGCGCAGACTCGATCTTCATCGACAACCCGGATGGTGTATTCGCTTTCTTTTGGGGGGGAGGATGGGGGTGTACCGATACTTGGGAAGGTAAAGGGCTGGCCGAATATCTGAGAACCAAGCTAGGCGATTCCATCTTGAGGGCTATGGGTGTGGAATCCCCTGAGAGCTTTTGCCTTAAGAACTATCTGGTTAAGAAGTACGGGCCTCCAAGAATTTTCTCTAACTACGTTAACTTCCGGAAGAGATTCAAGACTTCCTGGCCCATTGAACATGTTGCCTTCAACGACGTCGAAAACATCCTTAGGGACCCAATTTTCAAAGAAGCACTACTTTACTGGTACAGGTCAGCCATAGATTTTGTCAGGGATGTAGCAGCCCAGTACAAGTTGTATGCGTCTCAAAGAGGAAGGGATATCGTCCTAACCAGTAATATCTATTTCGCTTGGGCACCTCATATCACACTCGCGCCTTTCATGGACGCTATATATGTGGAGACAAATCAATTCCGACCTCCTCCCTATGTGACCCGCCCCGCTGTTTGCAAGCTGGGGCAGGCTTCGGTGAATGGTTCGAAGCCCGTATGGATCGGTGAGTGGATCCTGCACTTTGCAAACCCTTTCGAGCCATATCTCCCTCCAAGGGATATTTCTAACTTGGTGAGGTTGAGGGTGGCTGAAGCTTACGCCTCTGGCTGCATAATGCTAGTTCCTTTCGGGACGGGACACCCTAGTGAGGGCTGGCCCCCGAAGAGGCTTGTGTTGGGAAGTGAAAGGCCTCATGCGGCCGCTTACTACCGTTTTATCTTTGAAAATCGAGACCTGTTTAAGGGTGTTAGAACTATGGCCGATGTTGCGTTGCTGGTGTCTGTTCCGACGATGATATGGAGCTTCATACCAGCACTCGGTATTGGCTCAGTTCATAGCGATTACCAAATTGAGATATTCGGGTGGGCCAGAGCCCTAGAGTCTATGGGGGTCCCCTACGACATCCTACTACTTGGGATGGACGGCATACTTCCAACCGACTCCCATACAAGGCTTAAATCCTACTCCCTGATCATAGCGCCCGAACTGACGCATATATCTGACATCCATCTTCAGGCCGTACTCGATTTCTTGAAAACGGGAGGTAAGCTGATAATAGATCCCAGCTTTGGCGCGTACGACGAGATGCATAATCCGAGGTCTTCAGCCAGTCTCTCTACGGTATTTTCACATCCAAACGTTCTGGTGACAGAGCGATGGCTGGGCAGAGACTATCAGCGTGCGCTGCTGAACAACCTGACAGTTTCGCAATCCCTTCTGTCCTTGATGACGAGGACTGTGGACACGTTTCTCACATCCAAAATGGTTAGCACGAACGCCTCCCAGAACGTCTACATTAACGTTCTAGCTCAGAAATGGCCTGCTGAGAAGCTAATCGTCCATCTTGTCAACTATGATTACCGGTATGACTCTGAAAAGGACTGGACCCATCCAGCCAACAATATTGGAATAACACTTAAAATCCCTCCAGGTTTTAACCCAGCTAATGTTACCCTGATTTCACCAGACATCCCAAGCGCCCTTACTCTTCCCTTCCATATGGGAGAAGGTTTTCTAAGCTTTACAGTCCCAAGCCTGAAGGTATGGGATATCATAGTTATAGAAGACAAAACGGCCGTCTTACGACGTGCTTTAGAAAATCTTCAGAACCAGTACGAGGAGCTTCTCCAAGCCTATGAAAGACTTAATGCTTCACATGTAGAGCTGAGTCAAAGCTATAAGCAACTCATTCAAACTCAGCAGAACCTGCTAGCTGAACTCCAAGCAAAGACTGAAGCCTACGCGAAACTATCTGAGGAAAATCAGGCAATAAAAGCAGAGCTCGAAAACCTTCGAGGGAGGTTGGATGAAACCCGGGTCCTCAGGTCGGAGCTTGAAAACTTGAGGGGGAAGCTGGCCGAACTGACTCAACTATATGAGGACGCAAAACGTGAGATAAAGCAAGCGTCCGACTTATTATTGACATACCGGGTCACAGCCTACAGCATGGCCGCTATAACAATCTCAAGCATAGCGGCTTTAGCCTATTCTAGAATGAGACGTGGGAGACGCCACCACTAGATCTTCAAATGCGATAATACCTAAACCTAGCGACCCTTCCCCGGTATTACCCTCGAGGGCCCTCGGACGGGCCCCCACACCCCGCGGGGGTTAAGACCCTGTCCCCAAGGCATAGTCACTATAGTCACGATAGTCACTTTCGCCTTTCTGAGGCGTAGAGAGGCGATTTTTCGCGACTTCGCGGATTCCACGAAGTGCGAAATTTCGGCTCGGGAGGGCGTAGAAAGCCAAAAGTGACTATGGTGACTATAGTGACTATGTTTGGAGGTGTCCATGCTCGGAAGGGGCCCTCACTTCACCCGTCCCGGCATTGAGGAGGGTCTGCGGGATATAGACTACCCGAAGCCCGCCTGCACCTCGCTTCACCATGCATCCCACGCCGCGAAGGGTGCGGGCGAGTTTCCTCGAGAAATATTTTTTCTCTTCGCCTGTCATTATGTCGGAGGATAATTTTTCAACGATGTCTTTCAGCTTATAGAACACAAAACGCTCTCCGAGCGGAGAGGGTAGTGTGATCTCGATCGGTTCTACTTCTCCGTCCGCAACGACGTTGAGGGCCTGCCTTAGCAGCGACTCTTCCTCGCTCTCTACCGCGAGTGTCAGAAGGCCCCCAAGCTCGATTATCACTTCCCTCAGCTCGGCGTCTTCTGAAAGCATGAGCAATCGGCAGGAGGATCTGCGCGATTCGCGGATCGATGGGGCGACTACCGAAGACAGTTCTATGGATCTCGGGGTCCTCAAGCATCTTAGCTCGCTCTTTCGCCCGCTCATAATTGCGAAGGCGCCATAGCAGCAGTTTGTTCCTCAAAGAAGCCGCCTCGGTCTCAAATTGCGTGCCGAGGAAACGAGCATGGGGCTGCTTATGCGCCCGCGTCGTGATGAACCTGCTCTCGAGCGCGTCGTCGTTGAACTGGTACCGGGTCGCCGCGAGCTTGGGGCCGAAGACGCAGAACGACTCAACGTTATCGGGGTCATCTTTATCGCATTTCGTGATGTAACCCAGCAGCGCATCGAAACCGACGTTGAGCGCCTTCACGAGCGTTGAGACCAACGACGTGTCCCTGAGGTCAGCCTCGTCTATCAGCAACGTCCCGCGCCACCTATCGAGCAGCCTGAGCATCGAGGCTTCGGATGAGGCGCCTGCGATGATACCGCACCCATTACCTTCAGCCACGTCGATTTCCCGGACCCCTTGGTCCAGTGACTTTGCGATATGGGACGACGGGGAGGGCGTCGTAGATCTAGGTCAGCATGACGTAAAGCGCATCGAGCTTCTTCTCCCACATGTATGGCGAATAATGATAGCGCGAGAGGAAGCTGTAGATCTCATTGAAGAGATCTGAGTCGCTTCCGTACTCCTCGATGCCCGTTGGGGGCGCGATTATGCGGCCGAGCTCGGGGGTATGGAGGGGCTTGTAGATTCTCTTCCCGTCCCTCACCTCGCTCGTCTTCTCAACCGTACCGTTCTGGTCGAGCGCTAGGAAGATGGCCTCGTCGCCTTCGAGGACCATCTCGTATAATTTGCCATTGGCTATGACGGAAGGGACGAAAACGACTTCTTCCTCCTCCCTCTCCTGCTCTTCTCGTTCGGGTTCGAGCGGGCGGGGCAATAGGTTCATCAGCTCATGCGCCTTCTCGGCACCGACAGCATCCTTGAGCAGCGGCTTGAGCAGCGACCGGCCTGCGATCTCATCGAACGATTTCGCAAATGTGTCCTTCACCGCCCGCAATCGATCGTTTATTTCCTCATCGCCCGCGAGGAGGCAAGACGCCTCGATGACCACAGTCACCTCAAACTCATCGAAGCCCAACTGACGTAATGCACCTGACAGCCATAACGCGATGTTATGCCGATGCCCCGTCGCCCACTCCTTCGCGAATTCCTCAATCCACCCCCCGCTACTATTACAATATGTTAGGTGGTCACGTCTCCGCGGCGCCGATTGACTATAACTTGTTTGTGGAGGTCCCAGCAGAAGGAGATCCTCGTTGTCGTGCGCTCCGACTGCCGCGATATGAAGGGTTTCTTGGACAAGCGGACGAGGGGCGACACACGTTCTCGGAGGTCCTTCACCTGTTTCGGAAGGGTTTCCCGCCGGGTCGCCTCAGGGCAGGGGACTCCGCGCCCGCTTAGGAAAGGGTCTCTAACAGGATCGTGACTGTGGTCCACCAGTCCTCCAGAGGACAGACCCTCACCGGTGTGACTGGGTGACGCGTGTTACGACTGGGAGACTAGTGCTGGGGTGGCAGTGTACTGAGACGAGGAGCTCTGAAAACGTTTCAGCATTAACAGGAACAGGAAAAGGGCTATCGAAAAAGAAATGAGGTTATAGAGGAGCTCGTCAGAGATTACGTCAGAAAGAAAGGGGCTAAAAAGGTTCTAAATGGGTAAAAAATCGCGATAAATCCGCCGATTAAGTGCCTAGGCATCAAAACAAAACCGGTTCCCTTTATCATCGAGAAAATAAAGTGGTATGAAAAAGGGATATAAGAATGAATGAGTGACTAAGGATCAAATGCTCAAGGAATCTGCGACTGGCGAGATTGTAATCCTGCGAAAAATTCAGAACCGACATACATCAGGACAGCTAGAGCAATTAGCTTCTGGAGCGATTATGCACGATAAAATGAAAAGGAGCTTCAAAGTAGTATTAAAAGATAACGTTGAAGAAATTCAGAAAATGGGAAGAAGCCATTAGGCTCGTTAAAGAAACTATATAAATAACATTGAAGACCTAATACAGGGCAGAAAATGAGCATTAAATATCCACCTCAAAAGTGGAGAGTTGATATTAATACAGCAAATGAAATAAAGAGACACTTGATTCAACAAGGCGGTTTAAACGATAAGGATATCAAAAGTGAAAATGAGGTTTGGCGTGTAAAATTCGCTGATGCTACATTAACCTACTATAAGACTGGCACGCTTTTCTGTACAGCCTCCCAAGATCCCAGAATTAAAAAAGTTTGGGAGTTTATTTCTACCAGTGCTGAAAGTCGTTTTATTCCTCCTACTAAGGATTTTCTCATAGGGCTTGACGAAGCAGGAAAGGGAGAGATTCTTGGACATATTATTTTAGTAGGAGCAATTTTTCCTAAAACTATTTTTAACGAAATTGAATGGCGAGTAGGAGTTGCCGATACCAAGAAAAGCCGTTCAACTGCCTATTGGGATGATGTCCTAAAACGATTAGATCCTATGAAGAAAGAGGGGCTTGATTACTACTTAGAGAAAATACCTCCGTGGCATGCAGACAAATTTAATTTAAATAAGATTATGGATGTGGTTTATCAACGCATTCTTTCAAATTTCATGCGTCACTTCCAAGCAGCGGGTTGCAGAATAGTATTAGATGATTATGGAGTAGGTGAAAATTTAAAGCGATATCTTCGTTCACTGGAAAATGCAGGAGCTGAGGTTATGATTATCCATCGAGCAGATGAGCGTTATCTTGAGGCGAGAGTAGCATCGTTAATCGCTAAGAGAGAAAGAGAAAAGATAATTGAAGCCATAGGAAAACATGATGAGTTTAGGATTGAGGGTTGTAATATTGGGAGTGGAAATGCTGGAGATAAGGAAACTATAAATTGGCTTAAGAAATGGAAGGAGACTGGTAAGCCTTGGCCATGGTTTGTGAAACAATCTTATAGAACAGTTAGAGAGATAGATGGTAGGCCAGCGGAGTTTGAAAAGATCGAACCTCCTTTAAGAGAAGATATTTTATCTGAAGATTTCATAAAAGAGTTTGAAGAAGGACGATACTCCATCACAACACTATCGATAATTTGCCCATCTTGTGGTGAAAGGAGCAAAGCAGCCATAGTTACCCTGGATAGAGAACAAACAATCGGAAGATGTATATACTGTAAAGAACCAATAAAGGACCTCAATTTTACCTTGAGATATTATTGCGGGGTTCTTTTACCAGATAGTAATATAATCACAGGAGGGTTCCTAGGAAAGGATTTAGAAAAATCTAAGTTTTTCGAGGGTTTTACGATTTTGCTTCATCCTATAGTTAAGAAAGAATGTGACACACGGGGAGGGAAGAAGGAATTTGAAAGGCTGGCTAAATTTGCGAGTATAGGCAGAATTAGGTTAGAGGAAATATCAATAGGTGGCAAATTAGAAGAATTAACTGGATTAGAGCCAGATGAAATAATTATAATGGACGCATTAACAAATAACGCCATCTTAATTACTGGAGATAACAAAATGAAGGCCATTGCCCAAGCAAAAAATCTATTCTGTTTATATGTTTAATTAATATTTTGAAGAATTACTTCAATAGATCAAAAACCGTACAGATCGATTAACCGTTTGTGACTAGAAGACAAGTTTTCTATTTTTACGCAGTGTATATTGACGACTACTCTCAGCCAATTGTTAGTTATTATCTCGAACATTAAGCTGTTCGTTTGAACCGGCTTTCTATTTTGTACGCCTTGACGTAATCGTTTTGTTTTGACGAGTCCCTCTCATCTAATTCCTACAGGGCATTTTTCCAGTCTTCGATGAGATATCTATAATCCGTCACCGGGATCCTCTTGACTATGTCTCTAAACCTTTCGGCCGGGTTCTCTATCGGGTATATCTTAGGTTCAGAGAGGGCATCTTCAACTACATACAGCCAATACATCCCTCTCATCCTCGAGGCCGTCTGCCATTCGTGGCTCGTCATCTCCACAGGGCCCGTCCTCTTGAAGGACTTTACCTCGATGACCCTGTCGAACGACTCGACGTCATACCCTTTGAAGCTCATCGAGACGTCCTTGATCTTATCGAGCTTTTCGGGGTCTCCTCCGGCCCTTCTCCTCTCGTAATTGATCACCGCCTTTATGCCGGCCCTCTCTACGGCCAGCCTCTCGTCCAAGCCATTACCTTCCCTGAGTATGACGGCAAGGCCGATCGGCTCATAGAAGCCTATCGTCTGATACTCCGTTTCGAGCCTTCTCAGCTCACGATCCATATCCCTCTTAAACGCCGCCTTCTTTCCCTCCTCTATCGCTATCAGCCCCCTGAAATGTGGCGATTCGCGGAGTTTGAGCTCGTACTCCGAGATCCTCTCGTCGCACTCCCTGATCTTCCTGGAGAAGTACGCGATCACCGCATCCTTGGTCCTCCTCTTGATCTCTTGGAACCTTCTGTCGAACGCTTCCTTGACCTCGACCAGAACCCTGTAAGCTTCCCTCATGGTGGCGCGGAGCCCCTCCTCCA
>Ga0197144_100844_pt1 | contig 11002 bp, 10 predicted proteins | sample GBS85_MetaG_FD_148670 | JGI IMG/M metagenome (GOLD analysis project Ga0197144, IMG submission 148670) | Sediment microbial communities from Great Boiling Springs, Gerlach, Nevada, United States - GBS 85_MetaG | ecosystem: Environmental > Aquatic > Thermal springs > Hot (42-90C) > Sediment...
AACTCCCGGTCCGTCATGACGCTTATGTTGAAGTTCTCGAGTCCCCCTGCCTCCTTGCACCTCACGAACCTCATGATGTCGGGGAGAACATATGCTTCATAAAACTCTATAGACAGGATACACGTGACCAAAATGGGATAGAAGCGTGTCATCTTAGAAGCTATAAGTGGGGGGAAGAAAGCGCTACTTCGAGACGATTAAGACAAAGGGGGTACCAAAATTCTTTTCTAACCTCGATATTATCATCTGGATGGCCAGACAAAGAGGTCGCTCGTGAAGAAGTTTGTAAGGGTTCCAACCCCTATCGCCAGTATGTATGATATCGTGACTGGTATGCCGAGTATGTATGTGAAGAGGTAGTGGGAGGCCATGGTTGCGAGGAATCCCAGCAGCCTCGATGCGTGGAAGTAGAGTATTCTCAGGTGGAGCTTCAGGGTTCTCCTGCCCCTGAATGTCCAGAGATCATTCCAGGTGAAGTTGCTGATTATGGCGGCCTCGACGCCTATTGCGAGGGATAGAAGGTCGCTTAGGCCGGCGACATAGCCCAGATACGCGATCCCATAATTGACTACGAGCCGCTAGCCCCAACTATGCTGAACTTGAGGAAGCTTGTCGAGAGGGTCTTCCTTTTAGCCCAGCCAAGAGCCCTCCTGATCAACCCCCAACCCCCTCATAGGCGGCTCCTATCTTGAGGGTTTCCGGCCAACACCTCCGAGGGTAGGCAAGTAGAGCCTCATACGTGAGGTTCCGCTCCATGTCGGGGCCTCTCAGGCATCGGCCTCAGCCAGCCTCCCCGACGTCGGAGCCGCCCATCCTCTAGAGGGAGGGGGCCTTGGATGCCTCGCGTATCCTCTCCAATACCAGCTCTCTTATTTCCCCCATGATCTGGGTTCTGAGGGATCGGTCGAACCATGCCGTAGACCATATGTGGTATATGTCCCAGCCCATCCTCCTCAGGCACTCCTCCCTGATCCGATCCCTCTCCCTAGCCGCCCTATGCTTATGGTAGAGGGCTCCATCACACTCTATCCCAAGCAGGTATCTGCCATCCTTCCTTATGCCGAGGTCTATCCTATACTTCCCGACCCCAACCTGCGGAACGATCTCCACGCCGAGATCCGATAGGGCACCTAGGAGGCAGAAGTAGACAGATTCCTCAAACGGTGATTCAAACCATCCGCCCTCCCTCTCCTCGACTAGCTTACCGCCCTCCTCCGCGTATCTCAGGAAGCCCCTCAGGATCCTGACGCCCCTCGGAGTCCCCTCCTCAACCCTTAGATCCGTATGCCTCATGGAGGAGACTACTATCATCCTCTCCCTCGCCCTTGAGATCAGGACGTTTATCCTCCTCTCGCCCCCCTCCCTATTGATAGGCCCGAGCTGCTGCCTAAGCTTGCCATCCCTCCCCCTCCCATACGTCATGCTAAGGATCACGATGTCGGCCTCCTTGCCCTGGACGCTCTCAAGATTCCTAACCCATATCCTGTCGGCATTTAGCATGGCCTCCAGCCTATCCACCAGCTCCCCTGTAATTTCTAATGAGCGGCCTCTTTCAACCTCCTCGGAGAACACGTCTAGGCTAACGCCTGATAGCCCGAGCAATTCCCTTATCCGATCGGGGTCGGATTCCCGGCAGACCATCTCCAAGAGATCTTCTATGATGTCCTGCATCCTATCGTTCATGGCGACGATCCCCATCGTGAAATTCTCGTCATCCAGCTTACTCAATTCCTCGAGGAGCCTTCTGACCACAGCCCTGGCCTCACACGGGTTTATCCCCCTCCCCTCGATATAGCATCCGCCATTCGGGTGACTGGGGCAGCTCACATAGACGAATTCCACGCGGCGGTCGCCTGGATTGGCGGATGGCAGGACGATGAGCCTATCCTCGTAGAAGTTCTTGTTCGAGAAGGCTATCAGGGAATCATGGCTGCCCCTGTAATACCACTCGAGCCAGAGTTCCTTGAAGAACCCTCTAGGGGCCTCTAGGCATGCCTGTAGCAGGCTCTCCGGGAGCTCCTCCCCCTCCTCTTCCTCCTCCGCGAAGAAGGCCAGCCTCTCGAAGTATCTGCTCGGCGGCATCTGCTTTTCATCGCCTATGGTGATTAACTGTCTTCCCCTCGCTATCGAGGGCAACGCCATCTCAACCCTCATCTGAGAGGCCTCATCGAAGACAACTAGATCGAAGATCGGCTCGAGGAAGTCCCTCGGTAGAAGAGCGCTCACCGCCGCCGGGCTCATCATCAAGACGGGCTTAACCTCCAAAATCTGGGGAAGATACTCGTTGAAGAGCTCTCTGGAGCTAACCCTCTTATGCCTCTTGCTGCGCTCTTTAGACAGCTTGTCATAAAACTTGCCTAACGCTAAGGCGGGCCCGCCCTTCAGCCCCCGTCTACGTGGAATCGCATAGCCATAATACGCGTCCTCCATGGCCTCTAGACCGATCTTCTCGGACACTTTTTCCATCCATTCATTCAGCCATTCTCTAGCGATCAGCCTCTCACCCTCAACATAGAACTCCTTAATCCTGTTCCTGCAGCTCTCAACCAGCCTGTAATCCAGCTTCGTTCTATGTCCCCTTAGAATTGAGTCGCAGATCTCCCTAAACCTCAGATAGTCGATTAATGTCTTGAACCGCTGGAAGCTAGTTCCGTTAGGAATGTCGCTGATCAGCTCTCTTAAGGCTGGAAACCTACTAATCTGTTCAATTAGATCCATGATCGTATCCAGCCCCACGTCGCCGATGTCCTCCATGATTCCTTGGATCTCGCGAAGGGAGTTTAGGAGTATTCCAATGTCCCATGACTCGGGTATCCTCTCCAATAGCCCGATCATCGAATCCAGCTCTTCAGCGGATGCTCGGTCTGCGAAATCTCTGAAAAGCCGTGGATCGCGTTCAAGGAACTCGACCCCCTCAGACGTCCTAGGAGATTTTTTATACTCCAAAAGCCGCTCAACTATGGATAAAACCTCCTTCAGCCTCTTCTCATCGAGAGGCAGGATGAGCGCGGCATAGCACCCGCCCCAAATCTGCTGGGCGAGTTCCCGGATGCTATTCCTAACTTTTTCTTCCTCTTTCTCGAGGTCACGTCTACGACGTTTTAGCCATTCTAGATAATTGAGGGCGCCCTCATACGAAGACCTCTTACTTAGGCTCAGCCTCCTCTCCAACTCGGTCCTGAGCGCCCTATAGTCGCTGGAGAGGGCCCTCTTCCACCAAGAGCGGTATTGGAGTAAGGCCTCTTTAGCCGCAGAGATCTCCTCGTCGCTTGACAGAGCGTTCAGCCTCTCTCGAACGTCCCGCAACCGCTCTATACATGATGTGAGCTGCCGAATAACCCTGCAGAGGCTTTGACGCTGTTCCTCGTCGAGCCTCAAAGAGAGCTCCAACACTTGGGCGCCGCTAGGGCTCCGCAAAACGTCATACAGCCCTCGTGTTAGCTTGAAGAGCGCCACTATTTCTCGGTGGGAGACGTCCCCGAACCGCTCCTTAACCCCCTCTAGGAATGATGTCATCATGGGTATGGCCTTGAGCTCAGCCCTTTTGGGAACGAATGGTAGCTTGAAGAACTCGACCACCTTATCCCAATAGGTTTGAAGGACCAGCTCATCTATTCTCTCATAATCCTTCCCTACTCCACGCTCATAATACTTGTCTGCGATGTTTATCAGCCCCCACTTCCCCAGCTCCCCCTCCCTCAGCACCGTCTCCCCGATCACCTTATACGGGATTAGAGAGTCTACGGTCCCTGTCAACAGCGTGAAATACCTCTGCTCATAGTCATACTCGCGCTCTGGAAATCCGGGGAGGTGTGGGGATGATCTTGGATAAGTTCCCATGGAGGATTGCAGCGTGTTGTATAGGTCTTCTAAGACCCGATCCCGCTCAGCCCTCGTCAACGTGAAGACCCTTAGGACGGGTAGCGTCAGCTCCAGCTCCTCGAGCCTTTCATAGACGACATCTATGGCCTCCCTCCTCTCCGCTACGAAGAGAACCCTCATCCCCTGCTTGATAGCCCTGGCTATTAGGTTGGCGATCGTCTGGCTCTTCCCAGTCCCCGGAGGGCCGTGGACAACTAGATTAGATCCCCTCTCGGCGTACCAGAGAACTTCGCATTGAGACCTATCTGCGGGAAGCGGGGTCTCAAGCAGGTCTATCTCGCGATCGCTTGGCGGCCCGGAATGAGGTATGGGCGGATCCCGCTCCTCGCCACATAGCGCTCTAATAATTGGCGATCCCGCGAGCTTACCCGACTCCAGCAACTTCTTTGCATCATGATATATCTCTACATTCCCGAAGTAGAGGCCCGCTATCCAAACCTCTCGCTCAACCCTCCACCCCATCTCCGAGATTATGGCCTCAACCCTCCTCAACACGTCCTCAAGCTCGTCCACCTCCTCGAGTTCTACTAGGGCGGCCTCACCGTCCTCAGCCAACCCCTCAATGAGGTCTACGTCATATTGGGATCTGAGCGCCTCCACCAGCGCCTCATTAATCCTAAACGGGGCTGCAAGCGATAGCTGGTACACTATATGGCCTCGCCGCCTATCCACCCTCCTTTCCAGATTCGCCTCCGCCACAAGTAGGGGGCTCCTAACCCAGACCCCCTTGCCGGAGATGGGGCTCTCCTGCCAGACCAGAAACCCATAGACGACGTAGCAGATGCTCACGCCATAGTCCTTTACAAACTCCCTGTTCCTCGAGTAGAGCTTTCCGAGGCCCCTCTCGACGTCCCCCCAGCTGGATTCGCCGGGCTCTATACAGCCCCCCCTATACTCGTTTTGGACCATCGAAAACCTCAGAAGGGTGACTTGGCCGCGCCCTAAGAGTTCATACAACGGGTTGTCCGAGAGCCTAAAGCCCTTGCTCTTAACCTTCCAGCCGGAGGAGCCATCCGGCGATACCGCGAAGTAGATAGCCTTATTCCCCCGACCCAGGTCAAGTATATTCCGGACATAGCGTTCAAGCTTACTCTCGATATTCGTTCCAGCTGCGCCCGCCTCCACGGCCATTGCGCTCCATTATCTATACGTCCCTCTCGAAAGATTATATCTTTCGCCCCCCATGACTAATACGCCCTAGATCCTGTTGATAAAAAACCCCTAGCTTCCACTAGGCGCTTTTTATTGTTTAACTCATCTCTAGACTATTAAAGCTTGTTCTTCTTGGTTTTCTTTATGGAGTTTTGTGAGCTTAGTGATGGTGGGTGGGAGGTTATTAAGCCTCTACTACCTCCTAGGGCTAAGGTTGGTAGGCCTAGGGCTGATGATAGGATAGTCTTGAACGGTATACTTTAAGTTCTCGTTACTGGTTGTAGGTGGATGGATATGCCTATAAAGTAAAGTATGACTCGTATAAGACTGCTTGGAAGAGGCTTAAGAGAGGTGTCTGGGATAGAATATTCAGAACTTTAGGAGAATCGTAATAAGGTATGAGAGGCTTGCATCAACGTATAAAGCACTCATAAACATAGCATCCATAATTATCCAATTATCCATTTAAGATACGGAATTTAGAGATGAGTTCGTTTATAAAAGCGTTTAGGAGGGAATGGGAGGGGCTGTTTGGGCTACCGCCTCTTGTCCCCCTCCCGCCCCTCAAGAACCTTATCGCCCCTTCCTCGTCTCTGGCGATCCTATATGAGCATATGGGGCACGCGTAGTAGATGCGCTCACAGCTGTCGCCATCATAGTGCCAGCCGCCCTCGTATTCGGGCCCGCCCTCCGCCAGCCGGAGCTCCTGATAATAGCGCTCGGTCCGCTCTCTAACGCATTTCAGGGACGTTATCTCCCTCCCGCATCTGGGGCATTCAGGCATGCTCCCACACCCCATATTGGGACGGGGCATGCCTTCAAGCTTTCACCCCACCCTCCTCCTCGCCACCACCTCCTTCCCGCCGCTCAGCCTCTTGTACACATACCTGTATCCGTCTCGATCTATCACGCCTCTCTCCCTCAGCTCCTCCACGAAGGTTTTTGGTAGCTCGTCGGCGAAGCACCACTCGCCCTCCCCGCTTGGATACCTCCTCCACCCTGCCTCCGAGAGCATTGCCGGGATCTCCTCCCTGGACGGCTCGGCGCTGAGCTTCGCGATCCTCTGCTCCATGATCTCCCTTAGGCTTTTCAGAGCCTTATCTCCTCCTCGAGCCTCCTGATCCTCAGATCAATATACTCGATCATCTGTTTGAGCTTCTCCGCGCTCATCCTACCTCCTCCAGGATGTCATAAACCCTCAGATACATCTTCTTATCGATCCTCAGTAGTGTTCCTAGGACCTTGAGCTCGTTACCCTTCTTCCAGACGCTCCTAGACGCGGGCGGGGCGTCGTAGAAGTCCATGGGGACCGATGCCCTGAACCTATTATTAACGACAACATATACTATAGAAACGATCACTTCCTATAGTATAACAACGTACGTCTACACAACAAAACTAGGAATGCTGGGCTGAGAAGCCCTGTCTACCTGCCGTCAATGAGCCGTGAAGAGAAGATGGCGAGGCTGTAGGTAACGTAATTGCGAAAATTTTGGAAGTTTCCGGACGTTAACGTGAGGCGAACAGGAAAGCAAATTTCTACTACTACCGCGTTATTATCGCATGAGCTTCTTCCACGACGACTCATACCCGCATCGGCGGCACCGGGTGAAGATCCACAGCCTCATGCCGTAGTTCTCCACGTGGGGGGCGTCGTGGTGCTCGTATCCTAGGATCTCCGCGGCCCCTAGGAACCTACACGCTGACGGTGTACCTGACAGCCGCGGTCCAGGGACAGCCATCCGGAGTTATCGACGGAGTCAAAGCCTACACACCGGCAGCGGCAACCATCGTCTTGGAACGTTTGGAGGAGGGCCTTGTCTGGGGGTGAAGAAATGAGCAGCAACTTCCCGAGGTGGGTGGCTCGTGGGGTTTAAAGCCCGCGGACAGCTTCGAGCTCGACCCCGCCAGCTTCAGCGCGGAGGGGGTGCGGATAGCTGTGCACGCCCGCAGCGGGGCGGGTAAGAGCAACCTAGCCGCCCTGATCGCCGAGAAGGCGCTGGAGGCCGGCCACTCCACTAGGTGTGCGTCAAAGAGCCCATAGAGGAGTGGCACACGCCGCGCAACCTCTACAACAACGTCGTCTGGGTCGCCGCGGGCGGCGACCTCCCCCTCATACCCGGACTCCTCCAGCACTATGTGGAGATTTTGAAACACGGGCTCGGCATGGTTCTGACGGTTTCGACGGGGGACAAGTTCTCGGACAAACAGTTCGTAGGCGACTTCCTGTGGAGTCTCTACAGCTCCTGGAGAGCCGTCAGGAGGCCTATGTTCCTAGTGGTTGAGGAGGCCGACACCTACGCTCCACAGATGTGGACTGCCCAGGATAGGCCGAGCCTCTCGAGGATGGCGTTGATCTCCGAGAGGAGGAGGAAGCTCGGCCTGAACATAGTAGTTGTCAGCCAGAGGCCCGCCGACATCCGCAAGAGCATCATATCCCAGTGCAACATAATATTCCTGGGCGGGTTCAAGACGGCCCAGGACCTTACAGCCGTGAGGGAGCTTTCGAGGCTCCTCCACCTCCAGATATCTACGGAGGAGGTGGCTAGGCTCCATCCGGGCGAGTTCTTCGCGGTGGTGGGGGGCGAAGTTGTAAAGATCAGGGCCCACCTGCGCAAGACGCCGCACGGTGGCTCAACCCCGGAGCTGCACCCGGTTCAGGTGAGCCTGGACCCGGCCGTGGCCGACATAAGGGAGGAGCTGCTGAGGGAGGAGAGCGACGAGCTGGCTAGGCTGAGGAGGTAGAACGAGCTCCTGAGGGCCAGGATCAAAGAGTATGAAGACCTGCTACGGACGCTCAAGATTGTGAAGGAGGTCCCCCTAGAACTGAGGGCCGTCGGGTTGGTGGAGGGGGCCGGGCCAGCCCAGCAGTCCCAGATTCCTGAGGCGGTCCTCAGGAGCCCATACCCTCAGACGGCGATGGTGTACAGCCACCTGTGCCAGAACCCCGGGGCAACCACTGTGAGGGAGATATCCACCTCCACGGGCATAGGGGAGGACACGGTCCGCCGCGTCGTGAGGTACCTGAGGAGGAAGGGGGTCGTGAGGGTGAGGACGGTCCGACAGGGTGGAAAGGAGGCGATAAGATGGGTGGAGCTGAGACACGAACAAAAGCCCCGCTAGCTACGTCGCGGTTAGGAGACTATGCTCCGAAACCTTTGAGCAGGCAGACGGAGAACACCATGCGGCCGTAGAAGGCTGTCTCGCCGGCCCTAGTCCGTCGCGGTTACTCCGCAGATGCGAGGGGGGAGGAGGGAAACGGCTTCACCCCCTGATTACGAGTTGGCATGTTTAGAATTAGTGATTGAGAAGCAAACATTTTCTCTTTAATGCTAAAGATTTTAATATCGAAGTGGAGTTGCTTTCTTTATGACCTTAGTTATGGCTTTTAAGTGGCCGTTTGAGGAGGGGGAGGCAGTTCTGATGGTCTCAGACACCAGGGCTACGACTTCCTTCGGCATAACGTTTGAGGCTAAAAAGATCCATGTAGTCGCGCTGGATGGCGAGAGACCTCTAGGCGTTGTTGGTGGGGCAGGGGATCCCGGCCTAGTAAAATGGGGCTTTGAGGTAGTCGGTGACGTTTTAAAAAAATATGCTGGAGAAGATGGTTTAGTCTACTTTAGTGAAGTCCGTAATGCGGTTAGAGAGATAGAAGAAGTATTCATGGCCAGGTTTAGCAGGCTCAGGTGTGAGGGCCTGGATCCGAGCTTTCAGCTGGTCCTAGGAAGTTTAGACCTGGACGGGAAGGCCTCGCTCTACCAATTCGACAGCAGGGGGCTGGCCGAGCCCGTCCACGACGATCCCGGCTACGCAATCGTAGGGTCGGGCATGATTACCGGAGGAATGCTCTTACTAAGGATGTTCGGACAGCGGGATATAGACCTAGGCCTTCTCACCGCATTCATACTAGATATGGTGAGTGAGGTAGATTCCTCAGTAGGGCCCTTCGTAGGAGAGAGCTACTTGATGAGGCTAGAAAGAGCAGAGGAGGGAAGGTACATAGCTTTAGGCCCCCTCAAGGTTGAAGCTTTAAGGGAATACAAAGAGAAGACCGTTAAGCGGAGAGAGATGCTACAGAAAGTCTGGAGGTTGTGCGATATTGTGGGAGAGGAGAAAGTCTTAGATAGTCTAGATAAATTGGAGGGTGAGGCCAGGTGAGCGCCCCCCAACCTATAGAGATGCAGGGAGCGTTGAGGCTTGAGGGGGTGTTTCTCGAGAGCATTTTCTCCGCCTACGCGATTAGCCAGGGACTACAAGTAGTCCCCCGGCCCTCGACCGAGGGTCAGCAACACGACGTTCTAATCGAAAGATACGACGGCTTCATCCACTGCGAATGCACTGGACTAGCTGAAATAACAGCTAAAAAGATAGATAGATTCTATAACGACACAATGATGTTACACACTAAACTACACAAGTACGGTAAGGGATTGGTTGAAGCATGGTTTGTCGCCGCGACCCACGATAATGCATGGACTTCAGAAGCCTCTGAAGAGTTCCAAAAGGTGAAGAATCTTTTAAAAGAAAGACTAAAAATCGAGACACGCCTAATCACCTCGAATGAGCTCCTCTTAGGGCTACTCAAGGCAGGTGTTCTTGGGGTTAGGCTTGTCAGGGACCGGATTTACTGGGCGAGCCCTGAAGACGTGGCCATACGGTACAGCCCGGACAAAAAAGAGTTTGTATATGACCGTTGTGATAAGCATGTATTAGACAAATTTGCGGAGACACACTTCTCTCTACTTCCATCCTACTACTGGGACAGCTATTATAGGGCTATATTCGAGGAGGCCGTTAAAGACAAAATGGAACTACCATTATCGGTTTTCACCTACTACGATTCAGAGGGGCTACGTTGGGGATCAATAGACGACTTGATTAATTGCTACGAGACTCATCTCAAAACCTTTACCAGGACATATGTTTTGGAGAAGGGTAAAGATTTCATCTTAAAGTTAAGTGAAAGCCTTAGAAAAAATAAATACTACTCGTTGTATATTTTTACGTTAGGTGATAAAAGTAGCGGGACAACATATATTTCTTCAACATTGCTCTCAGAGTTGAAGGGGAGAGCATACATACTTATTGATGAACTAAAAACGGCCGGCAAAATCCCTAAAGAGGAGTCGGTTAACATATGCATAGTATCCCCAACCCAGTACTGGTCTCCACAGGCGTGGGGGATGGTTCCTGAAGTTCCAGAAATTTTAAAGGAGGAAATACGGGCGTATCGGGTGTCGGGCAACGAGCTATTACGAGACCTGCTAAATAGTGGTGTCCTGGGATTTAGATTCAGGAGCAAGAATGAAGTAACTCTAGTAGGGCCCGGGATAGAAGCTATTAGAATAGAGCGAGGAGATCTACAGTTTAGGGACGAGCCATGGTATAAGTGGTAGAGAGAGCGAAAAGTAGCTCATGGATTCTGAGATGGTGCTACATAGAATTTGGTGGGATAACCGGTTAGGGCAAGCCCGGCCGGAGGCGGGAGCCGGGTCAGGGAGCCCGCCCCGTACCGTGTAGCCCCCACTTCCCCCGCTCTATCGTATTTTAGTGGTGGCTGCTATGCGCCGGCAGGAGGCGGCCTACGAGATACGCGACCACTCAAGCTACGTCGCCGTGGTGTCGGAGGGTGAGGGGCGTTAGTCATACAGAGGGGGTTCTCAGCCATAGGCTCGCCTCCTCAATATCGTTTACGGCCCATCCACAGCGCTAAAATAACGTTGGGTGTGGAGGGGGTGTGATGCTTAAGGGTGACTCCCTACCCCCGCTTGTTAGGCACGTCTTGGACCCTGCGCCGAGGTGGTTCGCGGCGATATTCACGCTGGCCTACCTGCTCCTCCTGGCCTTCAGGTTTATGGGGTTCTACGCGCGTCTGAGCGCGGACCCGCTCTGGGGCCTCTCGCGGGGCCTCCAGCTTATGTTCTCCCAGCCCTCCAGCGTCGTCCTGTTGAAGGCTGTGGCGTTCGCG
>Ga0197144_100850_pt1 | contig 10948 bp, 15 predicted proteins | sample GBS85_MetaG_FD_148670 | JGI IMG/M metagenome (GOLD analysis project Ga0197144, IMG submission 148670) | Sediment microbial communities from Great Boiling Springs, Gerlach, Nevada, United States - GBS 85_MetaG | ecosystem: Environmental > Aquatic > Thermal springs > Hot (42-90C) > Sediment...
CGGCAGCGCGCGCTGCAGGCCATCGAGAGGCATCGGATGGTCCTTCTGGCCCTGCGGGATCGGGTCCCGCTGGCCGCGCGGCCGGCCCTGGAGCGGGCCCTGGAGCGGGCGGAGCGGGCTCGGGAGGCGATCCGGAAGGCCCCCATCCCCCCAGGTCCCCCCGGACGCCGGCCAGAGCCCCCGGTTCCGGGGCCGAAACGATAAACCATAGCCCGGATGCCGCGCGGAAGCCCGTCCATGGGCCGGGCGGAATTCCGCTCCGCTCGGGTAGACCGATCGATGGAGCAGGCCATCCATCGGATGAGGGTTTCCACCCTGGCCGGATCGGAGGACTCTGAGAAGGGAACGGCCGGCCTGGAGGATGGGGATGCTCCCCATGAGGTTCTGGCGAGGTTGGGCGCTGGTGGCGCTCCTTCTAGGGGGATGCGGTAGGGTGCTTCCTTCTGCGCCGATGCCCATGCATCCGATGCCGATGCATCGGGGAGGCCCTATGGGGCGCGGGGGGATGGGGGGATGGGGGCCTGTCACCCCGGCAACTCCCGTTCCTCCTCTGTCTTCTGGCCTCTCCTACCGTCGCGACATCCAGCCGATCTTCGATCGAGCCTGTGTGCGCTGTCACGGGGGAGCGGCCGGGTTGTGGCTGGACCGCTATGAGCGGGTGATGGCTGGCAGTGCCCGTGGCCCGGTGATCATCCCCGGCAATCCGGAGGCCAGTGCCCTCTACCGCCGGATCACTGGCCGGGATCAGCCGGCGATGCCCCTGGGCGGGCCTCCGCTGTCCCCTTCGGAGATCGAACGCATCCGTCAGTGGATCCTGGCGGGGGCGCCGGGAGATTAAGCGAATCCTTACAGTGGAGGGAGAAGGGGGCAGGGATGGAAGCACAACGAATCCGGGTGCTTCTCGCTGATGATCACCCGATGGTGCGGACGGGCATCCGCCAGTTCCTGGAACGGGATCCGGCCATCGAGGTCGTTGGGGAGGCGCGGGATGGGACGGAAACCCTTCTGCTGGTGGAACGACATCGCCCGGACGTGCTGATCCTGGATCTCCGGATGCCGGGTCTCTCCGGCCTGGAGGTGATCCGTCGCCTGCGGGCCGAGCATCCTGGGGTGCGGATCCTGGTGCTCACCGCCTATGACGATGATCCTTACATCTTCGCGGCCTTGCGGGCAGGGGCTCGAGGGTATCTTCTGAAGACCGCCGGACCTGAGGAACTGATCCGCGGGATTCACTGGGTGCATGCGGGACGCTTAGTCCTGGACCCGGGGGTGGCGGAGCGCCTGGTGGAGGAGTTGGGGCGGCCGGAGGTGGGGGAGGAGCCGGAGCGCCTGACCGAACGAGAGCGGGAGGTGCTCCGGCTGGCAGCCCGTGGGCTCACCAACCGGGCCATCGGGTTCCAGCTGGGGATCAGCGAGCGCACGGTCCACTCCCACCTGATGAACATCTTCGCTAAGCTGGGCGTCAACACCCGCACGGAGGCGGTCCTGAAGGCCATCCGCCTGGGGTGGATCTCTCTGGATGAGACCGTGGAATAGGATGCGTGCGCTCCGTGGGTTGTTCTCCCAGGTTTTCCTTCGGATCATCCTCCCCGTCATTGTCCTCATGGCCCTGGTGACCTTCGGGAGCATCACCCTCCATCAGCGGGCCATGCGGGCGGCGGTAGCCAGCCGGAATGCCCGGCTGGCTCGCCTGGGCGCGGCGATGCTGGAGGCTCGCCTGCAGGAACGGCTCCGGGCTCTGGAAAGGATCGCTGCGCGATGGCCGGATGCGTCCTCGATTCCCTTGGCGGAGCTGGAGAGTCTGGCTCCGCTCTTTGATGAGGGGATCGTCTCGCTGAATCCGACGGGGGAGATCCTGGCCGGGATTCGGACGGAACGAGTGAGGGAGGCTCTGCGGGCCGCTCCGGCCGGGTGGCTTCGGAAAATGCTTCAATCCCCTGGATCCCCGCAGACGCTGATCCTCTCCTCAACGGAAGGCAGCGCGAGGCTTCTGATCGGCCTGGGCCTGCGAGGCGGGGGGCTCATCGGAGGGGTCTCCGACTCCGCGCTGGGCCTCTCGGAATGGCCTACGCTGCTTCGGGCCGGCCCGCGAACCCACGTCTATCTCATCGACCCGGAGGGGCGGGTGGCCCTCGCCTCGGAGCCCTCCCGGATCGGTGAGGCATTGGGGGCGCACCCCGGGGTGGCGGAAGTGTTGCGAATGGAGCCGGGGATCGCCTTCTATCGCCCTGCGGGGGGAGGGGACGAGCATGTCATCAGCTATGCGCCCATTCTGTCCTTACGAGGGGGAGTGCTTATCGAAGAGCCATGGATCGATGAGACGGAACCGATCCTGCGTTACACCCTCCTCACCCCGCTGCTCATCCTCACCATCGCCGTGGCCTCCCTGATGCTGCTGGAGCTCGGATGGCGACGCGTGGTCCGCCCCCTTCAGATCCTGGGTCAGCGGGCCATCCGCCTGGCCTGGGGAGATTTCCAGGCGATTCAGCAGCCGGTGGGAGGTGTGGGGGAGATCGAGGACCTGCAGCGGATCCTGCAGGAGATGGCGGAGCAGATCCGTCGCTATCAGGGCGGGATGCACGATTACATCGCCGCGCTCACCCGGGCTCAGGAGGAGGAGCGCCAGCGAATGGCCCGGGAGCTCCACGACGAGCTGGTCCAGAGCCTGGTGGCGATAGCCCAGCGGATCCGCCTGATCGAATGGCAGCTCCCGCCAGGCCCGGAAGGGGAGGAGCTGCGACGGGCGCTTCAGGCGCTGTCCGGGATGATCCGTCAGACCATCCAGGAGGTTCGCCGTCTGATCCAGGCCCTCCGACCCCTTTACCTGGAGGAGCTGGGCCTGGTGTCCGCTTTGGAGGCGTTGATGGAATCCACCGCGCGGGAAGGGCTGGAGGTGACCCTGGAGGTCAGCGGGGAAGAGCGCCGATTGCCCGCAGAGATGGAGCTGGCCCTCTACCGGATCGCCCAAGAAGGGCTGAGTAACGTGATCCGGCATGCTCAAGCGCGCCAGGTGACGTTGCGCCTGGCCTTCGGAGCGGAAGGGATCACCCTGACCCTTGAGGATGATGGGGTGGGGTTTGTTCCTCCTGAGACCCCTGGGGAGCTGGCGATGCGGGGTCACTTTGGGCTGATGGGGATGTATGAGCGAGCGGCGCGCCTGGGCGGTCATTTCTCCATCCGCTCCGCACCCGGCCAGGGGACCCGCATCGTCGCGTTCCTCCCTTATCCGCCGGATTCCCCCTCCAGTTCACTCCCCTAAGGGATGGGCAGAGGGGAGCCCCTGCATGGGCTTTCACTGCTGCCCCGATGGAGCCCGAAGCCGGACAACATTCAGGGCTGTAGAAGTGGCTTCTGCCCCGACCTGATTGCCCCGCAAGGGCATTTCCTCCGTTCCATCGAAGAGCTGGGGCAGCGATCCACCGTTTAGCGGAGCCCTCGTTCCACCGAACGGCGCTCTCGGCGTCCTCCCCGGGTGGATACCATCAGGCTGGAGCCGGGAAAGGAGGATGGGGATGGAGCTGCGACGGGTGAAGCTTCACATCCTGGGGATGTCGGACCCCGGAGGGGTGTGGCCGTTAGAGGAAGCCTTGCGGGGGCAGGAGGGGGTGATCTGGGCGACGGTCAACTTCGCGGCCGGGGAGGCCACAGTGATCTACGATCCCTCCACGCTGCGATGGCCTCGCCTGTTCGAAGCGGTCCGGGCTCTGGGCTACGAGGCTACCCTGGGGTGCCCGAGCGCGCCTCCTTCCCGGCTCCGCCGGATCGGCGTTCCTGTGCTCGCTGGGGCCGGAGGGGCCCTTGCCTTGATCGGCCTGTATCTGGCCCTGGTGACCCTGGCCCAGGGCTGGGCCCACGCATGGAGCCTCCTGTGGGGGGATCGCTGGCTGGTGGGCGCCATCGCCTTCGGATTCGGGGTTCAGGTCGGGCTGTATGTCTATTTGCGTCGGATCCAGCGCCGGGCTGTTCCCCTCCGCTCGCCCACGACAGTGGCCGCGGCAGGGACCGGGACATCCAGCGTGGCGATGGTGGCCTGCTGTGCCCATCACGTGACGGATGCCCTGCCGCTCCTCGGGCTCTCCGCCGCGGCCACCCTGCTGAATCAGTATCGAGTTCCTTTCATGCTGGTCGGGATTGGGATGAATAGCCTAGGGATCCTCCTGATGCTCCGCTGGATCCTGCAGGCGCATGGACACCGGGACACGGGGTGGTTACGCCAGGTATGGAGGCTGCTTCCCCTTCGTCCCGGACCCCTCGGTGGGAGGAGCTGAGATGAGCGTCCGAAGCGTTGCCCTGCCCGTCTTGGGGATGAGCTGCGCCTCCTGTGTGGTCACCATTGAAGGCGGGCTCCGTGGACTGGAGGGGGTGGAGCGGGTTCAGGTGAACCTGGCCGCCGGAAAGGCCTTCGTGACCTACGATCCCGGCCGGGTGGATCTGCGGCGTATCGTCGCGACGATCGCTGACGTGGGCTATTCGGTGGCCCAGGACGAAGTCACCCTGGAGATCTCGGGGATGACCTGCGCCTCGTGCGTGGCCCATGTAGAGGCCGCCTTGATGGGGCTGGAGGGGGTGCTGAGGGCCACGGTGAGCTTGGGGCTGGGCATCGCCCGCGTGGAATACATCCCGGGCTTGGTCTCCCCAGCCCGGATGGTGCAGGCGGTGGAAGCCGTAGGATACGCCGCGCGGGTGCGGTCGGAGGCCGCGGGAGCGCTGGATCGGGAGCAGGAGGCCCGCCGCAAGGAGATCCGCCACCAGGGCCTGAACCTGCTCTTCGCCGCCCCGACGGCGCTGCTGGTGATGCTGGGGACCTTCCGGGACTACTGGATTTTACCTGCCATCGTCCCGGAGTGGCTGGGATACAAATGGGTGCTGGCTCTGCTGACCACACCCGTCGTCCTGGGCCCCGGGCGGCAGTTCTTTGTCAACTCGTGGCGGGGCCTCCGTCACGGTGTCACGGATATGAACCTGCTCTATGCCACCGGCATCGGGGCCGCGTATGGGATCGCCCTGATCAACACCTTCTTCCCCCGGGCCGGGTTCGGGGGAGAGGGGGCGACCTTTTTTGAATCCGCGGCCCTGCTGACCGCCTTCATCGTGCTGGGGCGCTTCCTGGAGGCGGTGACCCGCGGGCGGACCAGTGAGGCCATCCGCAGGCTGATGCGCCTGCAACCCCGCCGCGCCCGGGTTCTGCGAGGGGGGCAGGAGATCGAGGTCCCGGTGGAAGAGGTGGCGGTCGGCGACCTCATCGCGGTGCGGCCGGGGGAGCAGATCCCGGTCGATGGGATAGTGGTGGAGGGCTACTCGGCGGTGGATGAGAGCATGCTCACCGGGGAATCGATGCCGGTGGAGAAACGGCCCGGGGATGAGGTGATCGGGGGAACCCTGAACCGGACGGGGGCTTTCAAGTTCCGGGCCACCCGGGTGGGTGCGGAGACTGCACTGGCCCAGATCATCCGGCTGGTGGAAGAAGCCCAGGCCAGCAAGGCTCCCATCCAGAAGCTCGCCGATTGGGTGGCCGGGCACTTCATCCTCGGCGTCCACGTGCTGGCCCTGTTCACTTTTCTCTTCTGGTTCTTCGTCGGCTATGAGCGCTTCTTCGATCCCAATAGCGCCTTCCTGCTCTCCCCCTATCGCCTGGGCGAGGTGGGAGTGTTCGGGTTCTCCCTCCTCCTGAGCGTCACCGTCTTGGTCATCTCCTGCCCATGCGCGGTCGGGCTGGCCACCCCCAGCGCCATCATGGCCGGGACCGGCAAGGCGGCCGAATACGGGGTGCTGTTCCGGAACGCGGAGGCCATTGAGAACGCCACACGGCTGACGACCATCGTCTTCGACAAGACCGGCACGCTGACCCGCGGGGAGCCCTCCGTGACGGACATCGTGCCTGTGGAAGGGACGAGGCCGGAAGAGGTGCTGTGGTGGGCGGCGGTCGCGGAGAAGAACAGCGAACATCCTCTGGGTGAGGCGGTGATCCGCGCAGCCCGGGCCCAGGGGATGGAGCTCCCGGACGTGGAGGTGTTCCAGGCCATCCCCGGACACGGGGTGGAGGCCCGCTGGGGCGGAGAGGAGATCCTGCTGGGGAACCGCAAGCTGATGCAGGAGCGCGGGATCGATTTCTCCGCGCTGTTGCCGCGCGCCGAGGCGCTGGAGCAGGAGGGCAAGACGGTCATGTTCCTGGCCCGTTCCGGCCGCGCCTTGGGACTCCTCGCCGTCGCGGACACCCTGAAGGAGCACGCCGCGGAAGCGGTGCAGCGGCTGCGACGAATGGGGCTGGAAGTGATCATGCTGACCGGCGACAACCGGCGCACGGCCATGGCCATCGCCCGGCAGGCAGGGATTGATCGGGTCCTGGCCGAAGTATTGCCTCAGGACAAGGCCGCTGAGATCCGGCGGCTACAGCAGCAGGGACGGCGGGTGGCGATGGTGGGGGATGGCATCAACGACGCTCCCGCCCTGGCCCAGGCGGACGTGGGGATCGCCATCGGCTCAGGCACCGATGTGGCTAAGGAAACCGGCCACGTCATCCTGATGCGGGAGGGTCTGCGCGATGTCGTGGTCGCTCTGGAGGTGGCGCGCGCGACCATGCGCAAGGTGAAGGAGAACCTGTTCTGGGCGTTCATCTACAACACGGTCAGCATCCCTATCGCCGCCGGAGCCCTGTATCCAGCCTTCCGGGTGGTGGTCAGCCCGGAGTGGGCGGCCTTCCTGATGGCCCTGAGCTCCTTGACCGTCACTTTGAATACCCTGCGGATGCGGGGCTATGTCCCCAGCCTGCGTCGAGAGGAGCGCCCGGCCGTTCCCATTCAGCCGGTGCCGGCCCTGGCCCCCAGTGGCCACGCCAGGCGCTGAGAAACCCACTCCCGTATCCAGCGGAGGTCGGAGCGATGGCCCATATGGAGTCGGGGGAGCGCGAAGCAACACGGCGGAGCGCGCTCACTTACACCGCCCTCTCTCTAGCGGCGGCCGCCCTTTTCTTCGCGGTCGCCACGCTCCGAGGAGGCTATCCCGAGGTGGCGCGCTGGGGCGGTGCAGCATGGGTGTTCCTGCTCTCCATGATCGTGAGCATGCCTCTGGTGACCGCCTGGTATCAGAAGCGCGCGCGCCGTGGGCCTCCAGGAAGGTGAAACCCAAACATCCAGCGGAGGAGCGAGCCCATGTTTTGCATGCTGATGCACCTGTTCGGACACTCCCGACATTCCGATCATGCCCATACATCGAGCCCACCGCCGACGGAGCCCCTGCTAGACATCCTGAAGCGGCGATATGCGCTGGGAGAGATCACCCGGGAGCAATTCGAGGAGATGAAGCGGGTCCTGGGCTTGGAAGGGGAGCCTCCAATGACCGTCCAGTCCCTCTGCCCCACCCACGGCGGACATGGCGGGCATGGACGCTGAAGGGCCATGCCCAGCCCCATGGGAGAAGACGCTCGTGTGGAAGGCCTCACGCTCAGGAGGTGAAACCATGACGAAGGATCCAGTCTGCGGGATGGAAGTAGAGGAAGGGAAGGCGGCCGGCACCTCCCTCTATCAGGGACAGATTTACTATTTCTGCTCGTCGGGGTGCAAGGCGGCCTTCGATCGGGATCCCGAGAAATACGTGGGCCGGCATATCCCTCCCGAACCCGGCGCCCATGGCCCTGCGGGCCATTCCCATGGATAAGATGAACCGGACCTCGCGGATCCCACCCCGGTTATGGCTTTGGGTGGCCGGCGGGCTGCTCCTCCTGGGGCTGGTCGGATTCCTGCCCTCCCGCCTGGGGACGCTCCGGCCAGCCCCAGAGGAGGCCCCGCGTCCGGGGGCGCGGGCGCCTCGCTTTTCCCTCCCCACCCTCGATGGGGAGACGATCGACCTGGGTGACTTGAAAGGGAAGGGAGTGATCCTGAACTTCTGGGCCAGCTGGTGCGGTCCATGTCGGGCCGAGATGCCGGCGCTCCAGCGGATCCACGAGCGCTACGCGGAGCGAGGCATACAGGTCCTGGCCCTCAATTTAACCTTCACCGATGACCTGAAGGCGGTCCGGGGCTTTCGGGAGCTCTACCAGCTGACCATGCCGATCCTGCTGGACCGGGATGGAGCAGTGATGCGCCGCTACGAGGTCAGCGCCGTGCCCACCACGTTTTTCATCGGGCCGGACGGCGTGATCCGCGACGTGGTGGTGGGGGGGCCGATGTCGGAGCGGGAGATCGAGGGGCGGCTGGCGGCCATCCTCCCGAAGGGAGGCCCTGATGGTCCGTGAACGCTCGGACGCCATGATCACAGCCCTTCTGCTCTGGATGTGCTCCCTTCCCGTGATCGCGCTGTTCATCCTGCCGTATCTGGGCTGGTCTGCTGCGGTGGGGACCGGCCTGGGATGGCTCATAGTATTGCTAAGCCTGTGCTGGTTGATGTGCGCCGACCTCCTGAAGCTTTCCGGCGCGCCCGGGAAGGAAGAAACCGAGAACACGATTCCTACCGCGATGGCAGCCGAGATGCGTCAGCGGGAAACGGAACGAACCCGTCGGATCTATGAGCGGCGGGCCCTCACATATGACTGGGAAGCGAGGCTGGTGGAGTCCTTTATCGCCTCCTGGCGGCGCTGGCTCTGGAGCCGGGTGGAAGGCCCGCGGGTCCTGGAGATTGGGGTGGGGACCGGACAGAACTTCCCGTATTACCGGCCGGGTCTGGAGATCACAGCCATTGATTTCAGCGAACGGATGCTGCAGCGCGCGCGGCGGAAGGCGGAACGGCTCGGGGTGCGCGTGCGGCTGCTGCCCATGGACGCTCAGGCCCTCTCTTTCCCGGAGGGATCGTTTGACACGGTGGTGGCCACATGGGTGTTCTGCTCGGTTCCGGATCCCATCCGGGGCTTGCGGGAGGCCTGGCGGGTGCTACGGCCCGGAGGGCAGCTGGCGCTTCTGGAGCACGTCCGCGGCGCCGGCCTCCTGGGCCGGCTGATGGACATCCTGGATCCGCTGGTTTTCCGTCTGACCGGGGCCCACATCAACCGGCCGACGGTGGAGAACGTGCAGCAGGCCGGCTTTGTTCTGGAAGAAGTTCGCATGGATCTCGGGATCGTGAGGCGGATCCTCGCCCGACGGCCGCCGGAACCCTGAGGGAGGAGGTGGATATGGTGGGATCGGCGATCGCACAACCCACCGGGATGAGCATCACCCGGCGGGAGTTCCTCACATACATCTGGGCGGCATCGATGGCCCTCTTTATGGCGGAGGCGGGCGGAGTGGCCATCCTGTTCGTCCTCCCGCGCTTCCGCGCCGGGGAGTTCGGAGGCATCTTCCGGCTCGGCTCCGCCCGGGCGGTTCTGCCTCCGGTGGGGGAAGGCCCGCGAGAGCATCCGGACGCCCGCTTCTGGCTGGTTCACACGGAGAAGGGGGCCCTCGCGCTCTACAAGGTCTGCACACATCTAGGTTGCCTCTATAAATGGGTGCCCAGCAACTTCCGCTTCGAGTGCCCATGTCATGGGTCCAAGTTCCAGCTGGACGGCACCTACATCGAGGGACCTGCCCCTCGCGACCTGGATCGCTTTGTGATCCGATTGCGGGACGCCGCCGGACGGGTGGTCGCTCAGACGAACCCCCAGGGCGATCCGTTGCCGATTCCGTCTTCGGAGCTCGTGATCGAGGTGGATACCGGCACGCGCATCCTGGGCCGTCCGGCGCGCAAGGCCTGAGACACGCGATATGCTCTGAGGGGATGGAGCGAATGGTTGCTCATCTACGCGGCGGTTTGATCATCGGGATGTTGATGTTAAGCGTGATGGGATGTCAAGGGCGGGGGGAAGGGACGGCGCGTGTGGCTTCCGGAGCTCCAGCTCCGACAGATCCAGCGCGAGTGGACGCGCGGGGAGGGGTGCAGGTCACTGTGGTCCCGATTCAGCTGAGCCGGGGAGCGGAACAGCTCGTGTTTGAAGTTGCCCTGGACACCCATTCGATAGATCTTTCCTTCGATCTGGCGGCGCAGGCGATCCTTCGTAACGATCAGGGACGGACGGTACAGGCGCTGTTCTGGGACGGAGGACAGGGAGGGCACCACCTGCGGGGCCGGCTCTCCTTCCCTGCCCGGGACGCCGCCGGAGCCCCTCTCCTCGGCCCGGAGACGCGGGCCCTGGAGCTGGTTCTGGTGGGGATCGCTGGCGTGCCGGAGCGGATCTTCCGCTGGGAGGTCTCCCCATGAGTCGACGCCCATCTGCGCATCCTCGTCGAGAGCAGATCCGCACGGGGTCCTCACGGGCCCTTCGGATCGGGGTGTTTGCCGGGATCTCTCTCGCCGCGCTGGGGATCGCAGCGCTCCTTCTGGCCCCACTCTTGTCCCTCCAGTCTTCTCTATGGATCGGCCTGGTCTCTCTGATACTGTATAACCTGGTGTTCATCCTGCCCCTGGCAGGGCTGCTCTTCCTGGCCTCGGCGCGGCGGTGCTGTTGCGGCTGGCCCGCTGGAACCGGCAGCATCCCATGACCGTGCGGTTCTTCATAGGGCTCCTCGCGGTCAGCATGGGGCTGCTGGTCCTGGCAATGATTTGAGGAGAGGGCCGGTCATGATGGCGTGTTCAGAATGCCATCTTTGCCCGGGAGGGCCGGATGGGTAACAAGCGCTCTCGCACCAGGCGGGGACGCGATCTTCCAGGGCTTGTTTATGCTGGGGCGATCGGCCTGGGTTTGATCGGCTGGCTTTTCGGCGAAGGGCTCTTCTACGCTCAGCCGCATCCGATCCACTGGGCCGTCGGGGCAGTGAGCGCCCTGTTCGGTGCAGGGATGGGATGGTTTTGGACCCGATGCAACCGGGTGCGGTAAGAGTAGAGATTCCCCATCCGTGTCCGGCCGCTCAGCGCCGTAGCAGGCGGGCGCTGTTCAGGAGGATGCCCACGTCCGGCACCACCTGGGCCGCCGCCGCGAGGATCGGCGGGAGAAACCCCAGGGCGGCCAGCAGCGCTCCGATGGCGTTATAGACCGTGGCGAGGG
>Ga0197144_100856_pt1 | contig 10849 bp, 9 predicted proteins | sample GBS85_MetaG_FD_148670 | JGI IMG/M metagenome (GOLD analysis project Ga0197144, IMG submission 148670) | Sediment microbial communities from Great Boiling Springs, Gerlach, Nevada, United States - GBS 85_MetaG | ecosystem: Environmental > Aquatic > Thermal springs > Hot (42-90C) > Sediment | place...
TATCTCCCGAGCCGCTCACTAGGCAACAGCTCGACGTAATTGTGAGGGAGCTGGTTTCGGAGGCCTCCCGGCTGAGCCCCAGGACGAAGATCGAGATCAGGAGGCCGCACTCCCTGATTATCCAGCACAAGGACCACAGGATCGTCATAGTATTTCCGCCTGTCTCCGAGCGGCTGGAGATAACCGCCACCAAGCCGGTGGTTAGGAAGAGGATTGAAGACTACAACCTGGACCCGAGGGTGTTGGAGAGGCTTGAGAAGAGTGCCGAGGGGATCTTGATCGCGGGGGCGCCAGGCGCGGGGAAGACAACCTTCGCCCAAGCCTTGGCGGAGTTCTACCTAAGTAAGGGAAAGATGGTGAAGACCATAGAATCGCCGCGAGACATGGTGCTGAGCCCGGCTATCACCCAGCTCTCCAAGAACCTGGCGACGTCGGAGGAGTTGCACGACCTCCTGCTCCTCTCGCGTCCTGATTACACCATATTTGATGAGATGAGAGACACGGCGGATTTCCAGCTCTACGTGGACCTGAGGCTGGCAGGCGTCGGCATGGCCGGTGTTGTGCACGCCACGTCGCCGATAGACGCCATCCAGCGCTTCATCAGGAGGGTGGAGCTGGGCATGATACCGTCGATAATAGACACGGTGATCTTCATGAAGGATGGGGAGGTGAAGAAGATCTACGCCCTCTCCATGGTGGTGAAGGTGCCCGCTGGCATGAGAGAGGAGGACCTCGCGAGGCCCGTGATCCTTGTGAAGGACTTTCTCACGGGCGAGGTAGAGTACGAGATCTACGTATTCGGCGAGGAGACCTTCGTGGTCCCCATTAAGAGAGTGGAGGAGAGGGCGCCCAGCCGCAGGGTGTACTCCATGGTCATATCGGCGCTCAAGCGCTATGTGCCCCCTAGCGAGATCAAGCTGGAGGAGCGGGACGGCCTAATCGTCATAAGGGTCCCTGAGGAGTACCTCGGCGTTGTGCTTTCCCGGGGTGTCACAAAGCTGGAGAAGCTGAGGAGGAAGTTGTCGGTGGACTTCAGGATAGAACCTCGGTGACCGAGGCCGCGGCGTATTACAACGCCATAGCCCACATCTACAGAGACATCTACCTCCGGATGGAATACTACAGATTACTGTATAGAAAACTCGGCGAGGTTGTCAACAAATATATAAAGCCGGGGATGAGGGTTCTCGACGTAGGGGCCGGGACGGGGTTCTGGAGTCTATATATGCGGAGGAGGGGGGCCCATGTGGTGTCGCTCGACATCTCCTTCAAATCCCTTGAGATGTGTAGATGCGGCGAGAGGATAAACGGAGACGCCGCTCATCTGCCCTTCAAGATGGGAAGCTTTGACGCTGTGACTGCGTTTGGCAGCGTCTACAACCACATATCGGGGCTGGCAGACGCCTTCGCCTCCGCGTCGCACGTCTTGAGGAGGGGCGGCCTTTTCATCGCCGACGTGGACAACGCAGTCTGCCTAGACATGCTTTACGAATACTTGCTGTATCAAGGTCTCGACGGGTTGAAAAACGCGCTTCTACGCGGCGTCGTGGAGGGCAGGTGGGAGTCGGCACACGGCGAGATCTCCTTTACCTACTACTCCTACTTCTACGTGAGGGCCGCGCTGAGGAGGGCGGGTCTCAGGCTGGTGGAGGCCAAACCCATATACCTCCTCCCGTTGCTCCCCACTAGGCTGTTGCAGAGGCGTCTCAGACTGAGGTGGCTGGAGCGGCTCGACTACCTGCGGCCGCTGGCCCCCCTCGCCACAACCGTCGTCTACGTCGCCGTCAAAGCTTGACGAGTAGAGTGTCGAAATCCTCCGGCACATAGACGTGGGGCGGGGGCTGGACGGCCCGTGCCAGGGCTCTGTGTCTCTCCTTGTTGGGGTACCTCGCGCTGACGTGGGTGAGGATGAGGACCGACGCCTTAACCGCCCTCGCCGCCTCCACCGCGTCTGCCACGGTGGAGTGTCCCTCCTCGTGAGCTCTGCGGGGGTCCACGTCGTCTGCGAAGGTGGCCTCGTGGATCAACACGTCCACCCACTCCACGCTCCTCCACATGTCCGGGCAGGGCCCCGTGTCGCCGGTGTAGAGAAGCCGCCGGAACCTCCTGTGGGAGGGGTCCGCCACCTCCTCAGGCCTGACGACGCGGCCCCCCACCTCCACGGGCTCCCCCCTGATGAGGCTAGTCAAGGCCCACTTAGGCAGACCGGCGACCTTCGAGAGGTCGAGCTTAAACCCGGCGTCCCACTCCAGAAGCCACCCGCAGGCGTCGACGGTGTGGCACACCTTCACGCATCTTATCTTGAGACGCCCCCCGTCGTAGCTGTCACCCATCTCCACACCCAGCCTCTCCAGGGCCTCGTGCATAGACCTCGGCGCCAGCACCCTGAGCCTGCCCCCCAGGAATTTGCTGGTCAGCACCAGGCCGGGGAGCCCCAACACGTGGTCTTCATGCGGGTGGGTGACGGCCACGAGGGTGAGGGAGGCCGGCGACACGCCTACCTGCAGAAGCCTATACTGCGCGCCCTCCCCGGCGTCTAGCAGAATCCGGTGTCCCAACCAATCCTCAAGATATATTGCCGGCAACGTCCTGTCTGCCTTGGGGACCGCTCCTCCCGTGCCGAGGAAAACCAGCTTAATAAGCGGCACGACACCCCGGCCAGGGGAGTTAAAAAGCCTTCCTTGACCTGTACAGCTCGACTATCTCCTCTAGGGAGAGCTGGTACACGCGCTTTTCGGAGTTCGCAAGTTTCAGCCGCCGTAGCGTCTTCCGCCTGGCGGAGAAGAGCCAGGCCGTAAACCGCTGAAACTCTTCGAAGTCCTCCACACAGGGCTCCCTAGGCGTCAGGCGGACCACGGCGGAATACACTTTAGGCGGTGGCTCGAAGGCCTGCGGAGGCACGACCCGGAGCATCTCCACCTGGTAGTTGCATTGGACAGCCACGGTGAGGCGGCCGTAGTTTTCGTCGCCGGGCTCCGCGGCTAAGCGCTCAGCCACCTCTCTCTGCACGGTCACAACAGCCGGCAACCGGTATCTGGCGAGCTTAAGGAGGAGGGGAGACGTTATTGAATATGGTATGTTGGACACGAAGAAGTTGGCTTTAGGCCACTCCAGCTCCAGCGCGTCGCCCTCAATAACCACCACGTTGGGCGGCGCCACACGCCTCAGCGCCTCCGCGAGGGCCACGTCTACCTCTATGGCGTAGACCACCCTGGACTTCCGGGCCAGGGGGATTGTGAGGACGCCCCTGCCGGGCCCTACCTCGATCACGTCTAAGCCGCTGGGCACGAGGCCCACTATGTATTCGGCCACCGCGTCGTCCCTCAGGAAGTGTTGCCCAAGTCTCTTCCTCCTACGCACGTGCCTCATACCACGCAACTATTTAGCTCTCAACATGGCGGGTCAATCGATAGGAGGTTATCCGGCCTAATTGGCGCCAGGATCGCGGGGGTATCCGTGGAGCACCTCCATGGCCTCCGTGGACATGGACCGGCGTTGGTGCTTTTATATATAGCTTTTGTTGGGGCTGTGGACTACAAGGCGTTTGGTCTCAAAACGGGGCTTGAGATACACATCCAGCTGAACACCCGCCGGAAGCTTTTCTGCCACTGCCCCCCGGTGTTGAGAGACGACGAGCCCCACTTCAGGCTTGAGAGGAGGCTCCACGTATCTGTAAGCGAGCTGGGGGCGGTGGACCCGGCTGTGCTGTGGGAGGTGCGTAAGAGGAGGAAGTATGTATACGAGGGGTACCGGGACACGACGTGTCTCGTGGAGCTTGACGAGGAGCCGCCTCATATGCCCGACGAGGAGGCGTTGGTGACAGCAGTCGCCGTGGCCAAGATGTTCAACGCCAAGCTGTTCGACGAAGTCCACGTCATGCGCAAAACGGTGATAGACGGCTCCAACGTGTCGGGCTTCCAACGCACCATGCTGGTGGCATACGGCGGGAGGGCCAGGATCCTGGGCTACGACATAGGTGTGGAGACAATCGCGCTTGAGGAAGACGCCGCCAGGAAGATGGGCGAGGAGGGGAAGACCGCGGTATACAGGCTGGACAGACTCGGCATCCCCCTGATCGAAATCGCCACGGAGCCCATGACCTACACGCCGCAGCAGGTGGGGGAGGTGGCGTGGATCATCGGCTACAGCGTCAAGATAACTGGCAGAGCCAAGAGGGGCGTGGGTACTGTGAGGCAAGACGTCAACGTCTCCATCGCCGGGGGCGCCAAGACGGAGATAAAGGGGGTCCCCGACCTCTCCCTAATACCCAAAGTCATCGAATATGAAGCGGCTAGGCAGCTGAACCTGCTGAAAATAGCCGAAGAGCTGAGGAGGAGGGGCGTCCAGAGGGTGGAGCTCTCCACAGCCGACGTCACAGCCGCCTTCGCCAACAGCAGGTCCAAGATAGTCCGCCGGGTTCTCGACGCGGGGGGCAGGGTAATCGCGGTGAAGGCCCCCGGCTTCCAGAAGCTGTTTGGGTTCGAGGTGCAGCCGGGCCGCCGCTTCGGCACGGAGCTCGCAGACTACGTGAGGGCATGGACGGAGCTCGGCGGCCTTCTACACAGCGACGAGCTCCCGGGCTACGGCATCACCGCGGAGGAGGTCCGCGACGTGGCCAGCAGAATAGGCATGGAGAGCTTCGTGCTCCTCATGGGCATGGACGAGAAGGAGCTGGAGGAGGCGGCTCGGGTTGTAGTCGATAGGCTGAACATGGCGCCGTTTGGCGTGCCCGAGGAGACCAGGGCCGCGAACCCAGACGGCACCACCAAGTTCCTCAGGCCGAGGCCGGGCGCGGCGAGGATGTACCCAGAGACCGACCTCCCGCCTATAAGGATCACCTTTGAGCTCGTGAAGAAGGCCGAGGAGGTGGCCCGGGTCAGCCTAGAGGGCAAGCTGAACGAGCTGGTGTCTATGGGCCTCAGCAGAGATCTGGCGCTCCAGCTCATCAAGTCGCCGCATCTCGAGAAGTTCGACGAATATGTGGAGAGGTTCAAGTCCGTGCCGCCGCAGCTCATAGCGGCGATACTGCTAAACGTGGCGCGGGCGCTGTCGCGGGAGGGGGTGGAGGTGACGGAGGAGAAGGTCGCCTTAGTGCTGGAGGCCTTAGACAAGAGGGTGATCACTAAGGAGGCTGTGGAGGAGGTACTGCGGAACATGAAGCCGGGCGAATCCGCCGAGGAGGCGGCTAAGAGGCTCGGGCTGGTGAAGCTCAGCTACGAGGAGGTGAGGAAAATCGTAGAGGATGTGGCGAAGGAGGTGGGGAGGGATAAGGCGTTGAAAGAAGTTATGAGGAGGTTCAGGGGGAGAGTCGACGTGGAGGACGTTAAGCGTGCACTATCGGAGTTAAATTAAGGCTTTTAATAGCCATTTCTCGGTAGCGTTCCTGACATCTTTAAAGCGCATGGCGTATTCAAGGCGTCGCCTTGTATATTTCAGCTACTTGCCGCCGTCTTTCTCGCTCCCCATCTCGCCGAATATCGCAGTGGAGAGGACCTTCAGCCGCGTAAGGTCTGCCTCGCGTCCCCCAGCGCATTTGCCTACGTAGAGGCGCGGCCAAGCGCGCTGCCGTCACTTCCGCGTAAAACACATACTCCCGCTCCACCTCTATGCCGTCTGCCGCGGCTTTTAGATATATATGCGGTCTTCCGCCTTCGTCTATCTGCGCGTTTGTCTCCCTCACCTCCACTGCGCGCTTCTGTCCACCTGTCTCCTGTCTAAGGCCAATTAGATCTTGTAGTACCGTCTGGGCGCTTTTAACCACCTCCATTTGCAACGCATCGTGGAATCTAGGTCAAAGCTGAAGTTATCAAGGATAGTCCTAACCTCACAACAAGAGTCTCCAGTAACTTACGTGTGGCGTCAGCGCTCATAAAGCCGGCAAAATCCACAGCAACTCATCTACAAAACACATTATAAAATGTAGCTGTAAACGTGGCTAGATTCGGCATATGGCTAAGAGAAAAAAAATAGCCATGCGGAAACGCTACCATGGGTCGAACTCCCCATTGGAGTGACCGTCCGTCCGTCGTGGCCCTTACTGTAGCCGTCGTGGCGACAATTGCTATGGCCCTGCTGACTACCCAGTACATAAAGGGACCGCAACCCTGGGTCAAGCTGACCGTGTCCACTGAAGGCCTGGTAATCGCAGACGTTGAGGAGAGTGGTTCGGCGCACAAGTCCAAGCTACAATTCTTCGACCTCCGGGACGAGGCGGACGACTTGGTTCGTGAGAAGCGCGAGGCAGAGACTAGGGAAAGGCCCAAGCGGTATCACGAGTGGAAAGGTAGAGTCGTCTCAGAGAGGACAGTACGGGTCTTTGAGGGAGAAAACTACATGGTGATAATACGTGAGTTGACTATTAGGGTTAAAAAGCCCACGTTACAACAACTTGTTGAAAACAGCAGAGAGCATTTCGACTTCCTGGTTAAGACCTTTGGAGAGCGCGGCAGGAGGGTGGTTAACCAGACTATCGAGAACTGGAGGAAGTGGTTAGAGAGTATAGGGGACGAGTATGAGATGAACATCACCGTGGCCCACATAAGGCCGAAGGTTGACCACGGTTCGATAAACTTCGTTGTAAATCTTTATAAATGGTGGTTCGGCTGGCAAGTCAGCGATCCAGTCAATTTAGTGTTCTACGGCCCAGCTGGCTCTGTCTGGGACGTGCAGTATGAATGAAGAACTGGCTAACACATAAGTGGAGCGATACCTCAGGCTGGGATTTATACACGTGGATTGACAAAGACCATGCTGATGAAAAAGACTGGACGTGGAAGAAACAGGATTATCAGCTGAGATACGGCGATTACTTTGGCGTATCCTATCACATAAGGATTTATGACGGCGGGTACGACTGGGATCAGTACCTCGAGTGGTCTATCGCCGGCGCTCACCGCGAAGAGTGGGACTGGACGCGGTTTACCCACGTTGTGATCAGCTGGGAGGACGCCGAGAGGTTTATACGCGATGACTTTAAAAATAAATGGTTCGTGGGGTTGATTCAGTACTGGTTCCTAGGCAATTCCGGTTATTACCAAAACTTATGGAACGACGGATACGCCACGGTGATAGAGCTAAAACATTAAAGTCGTAACCCGTGCCTTTTTTTATGTCTTATAGACTTGACGGAGAGGGGCTCGTGATTTTCGCGGTGATATTGACATTGCTCTTGATACCTGAGACCGTCTTTAGATACTTAGCCAGACTTGAGGGTATGAGCATTTTGTTTCTTATGTACTTGGCGTTTATATATGTGGTTATTCTCTTTACAAGCTTGCCGCTTATAGTCATCGCCTACGGCAAGAAAAAGGCGGACGTCAAGGCCCCGTTTTTAGCAGGCCTCTCCCCCTATCTTGTGTACAACGCATTCAAGATTGCTGAGGAGTACCTGTTCGCGGGCGCTGTGGTCGCCTATGTTATATACTTCCACAACGCGGCACTGGGCCTGCTACTTGGCTTAATGGGCGCCGCGGCTGCCCTCTATAAGTCCAACAAGGTGCACAGCCTTGCAATGCTTATACCGTTGTTGGCTACGTGGATATTGGTGACGCTGGTTCCCTCGGTTACCTTATTTTTAACTCAATTTCACACGCCTCAGGCGCCGCCGCCTCCACCGCCGGGTTAGTCTCGCCCCAGGCAAGGGATGGGGTCACGAGGTGGAGTGTGTACTCCCTTCGGCCCGGCCGCCTCCCGGGGGCTCGGGCCACCGGGTGCTTCTCGGCGTCTTGGGGATCTGCGTCGAGGCGACAAAGCGCTCCTTCGGCTTCGCGTTGACTTGCATGCGCCGGCAAGGGACCGGCGGCGGCCGGTCGACGTGGGGACGTCAAACGCGCGTTGTCTCAGTTATCTTTTTAAGTATCTCTTTTAAGGGTTCCGATGGCGAAAGTATACATCGCGACGGACGTGCTGGGCTTCTTCGCTGTGGATGAGTCGGGGAACCTCGTGGATAAAGAATTCTACGAGAGGAAGCCTGAGTTCGTAGCTACTAGGCTTCTTGAGCTGGAGAAGTCGAACCCCGTCCAGGAGTTGCTCACGTTGGTGGAGAGGCTGAGGGGGAAGGCCGAGAAAATCGTCGTGGAGGACCCCGAGCTCGCCCGCAAACTAGTCGCGGCGGTAAAAGGCGTCGAGATAGTGGCGGAGAGCCCCTCCCCCGTTCTGGTGGCGTTTAGGCAGAACTTCGTCAAGCACCTCCCCACAATCGGCTTAAGCTGGGACGAGTACAGAAACTTCCTGTTTGAGGTCAGCGACTTAATTACAAGGCTTAAGCTGAGACAAGCGGTCGAGAAGAGGGACTTATTCATCGCACAGGCCATAAGCACGCTGGACGACGTTGACAAGATACTGAACCTAATAGCGTCTAGGATCAGAGAGTGGTACGGCCTGCACTTCCCGGAGTTGGAGGAGCTCGTGCGGGACAACAGGGAATACGTCAAGATCGTCTACCACATCGGCCACAGGTCTAAAATAGGCGAGGACAGCCTCAAGAAGGTTCTGCCAGATCTCCCCGAGGATAGAGTAAAGAGGATAGTGGAAGCGGCGAAGAAGAGCATAGGCGCAGAGATGTCGGAATGGGATCTCGACCAGCTCAGGAGCTACGCAGATACCTTCCTCAAACTAGACGCATACAGAGAAAGCCTAGCCACATACATCGACGAGGCCATGAAGGAGGTGGCGCCCAACATAAGAGAACTCGTCGGGCCTCTCCTCGGCGCCAGGCTGATAAAGCTGGCGGGAGGCCTCACCAGGATGGCCTTCCTACCCGCCTCGACCATACAAGTCCTAGGCGCCGAGAAGGCGCTGTTTAGGGCCCTCCGCACGGGCGGGAAGCCGCCTAAACACGGCGTCATATTCCAGTACCCGGAGATCTTCAGGGCGCCGCGGTGGCAGAGAGGCAAGATAGCCAGGGCGCTGGCCGCCAAGCTGGCAATCGCCGCCAAGGCAGACGCGTTCACGGGCAACTTCATCGCGCCGAGACTAAAGGAGGAGCTGATGAAGAGGATACAGGAGATCAAGACGCTCTACGCCAAGCCGCCCCCCAAGGTTCCTCAGCCACAGCCCTCCGCCAAGGCGCCGCCTCCCCCGCCGCCTAAGAGGGGGGAGGGCGGGAGGAGACCGCCTCCCAGAAGGGAGAGAGGCGGCCGCCGCTGAGTCGAGGGCTTTTTCACATTAAATTTATAAACCGCGAGGTAGGGCTTCACCATGTCTATTGAAGTGGTGGACGTCAGACCCCATGAGCGCCACTACGGCGTATACATCATCAAGTTTGAGGACGGGTCGGAGAGGCTCGCCACGAAGAACTTGACGCCGGGTAAGAAGGTATACGGCGAGAGGCTGGTTAAATGGGGCGGCGTGGAGTACAGAGAGTGGAATCCCTACCGCTCGAAGCTCGCCGCCGCGATTGCCAACGGGCTTAAATTTGTACCGATACAGGAGGGCACGCACATACTCTACCTGGGAGCAGCTTCAGGCACAACCCCCAGCCACATGAGCGACATCGTTGGAGAAAGGGGATTGATATACTCCGTCGAGTTCTCCCCACGCGTCTTCAGGGAGTTCATGGAGAAGCTCGTGGACCAGGGGAGGAGAAACGTGGTTCCCATCCTCGGCGACGCCAGATTCCCATATCAATACGCCCACTACGTAAAAGGCGTAGACGTGGCCTACATTGACGTGGCCCAGCCCGCGCAGGCCAAGATCCTCGCCGATAATGCGGACTACTTCCTCAAACCCGGAGGACACGTAATGCTGGTGATCAAGGCCATGAGCATAGACGTAACCGCCCCAGCCACAGAGACGTTTAAACAGGAGATAAACACGTTGAAGGAGAGGGGCTTCGACATACTAGAGGTGGTCCACCTAGAGCCCTACGACACAGCCCACGCGATGGTTGTAGCAAAAAGAAGTAGCTAGATACTCCTCAGGTACTCATCCACAAACTGGGCCGCCCTCATCCCAGAGGCGAGGGCTTTGCCGATAAGCGAGGGCCCCGTAACCACGTCGCCGGCGGCGAAGACGCCCCGGCACGTCGTCTGCATCTTCTCATCCACCTTTATCGTGCCGTCTGGGTTGAATTCTATCCCAAGGCAGGATCCCGGCGGCGTGGGCTCCTCGCCCGCAGCTATCATCACGGTGTCGAACTCCTCATCGAACTCGCTACCGGGGATAGGTTCAGGTCTAGGTCTGCCCGACTTATCCGGCGCACCTAGCTTCATCTTCACGAACCTAACCTTCTCCAGCCTGTCCTCGCCGAGAAACGCCACGGGGTTTAGAAGCTCCCTGAACTCCACGCCCTTTGCTATCAGCTCCGTCTCTATGGTCCTCTTGCCCGCCGGCGCCTCGTTGATGGTACGCCTATAGGCCACCACGACCTTCTCAGCGCCTTGTAGCTTGGCCTCAAGGGCTGCGTCTACTGCCGTCAGGCCGCCGCCGACTACAAGCGCCTTCCTTCCCGTCGGGTAGACCTTATCCTTCGGCAGATACCCCAGCTGGTGGGCGTAGATCCTAAAGAGGTAGTCTAAGGCCTTATACACCCCCGGCAGATCCTCCCCCGGCACGTTAAGCGATCTGCTTCTCCACGTCCCCGTGGTGATTATAATAGCGTCGTACCTCTCCACCAAGTCCCTCAAGTCCACGAAGTTCTTGGCCAGCAACAGCGCCTCATGTTCGTGAGGCTTCTCGCCGCAGTAGACAAAGGTAGATGTGTAGAACTTAGCCCAAGCCTCTTCCAGCTCCTTAACACCCTCCCTCACGCCCTCGCGGGGGATTCTAAAAGGCGGTATGCCAAATATAAGCAACCCCCCGGGCTCTGGCAACGCATCATATACATGCACTTCATGGCCGTTACACAGCA
>Ga0197144_100859_pt1 | contig 10842 bp, 9 predicted proteins | sample GBS85_MetaG_FD_148670 | JGI IMG/M metagenome (GOLD analysis project Ga0197144, IMG submission 148670) | Sediment microbial communities from Great Boiling Springs, Gerlach, Nevada, United States - GBS 85_MetaG | ecosystem: Environmental > Aquatic > Thermal springs > Hot (42-90C) > Sediment | place...
CCGAGTGCCTTGGCTTTTTGATGAGGAAGCCGTTGAAGTTTTGAGGTTCTTCACGAAACTCAAGTGCAGGCTCATGCCCTACCTTTACGGCGCTGCTTGTGAAGCCCACGAAAGAGGCATCACTGTCATGAGGGCGATGATTTTGGAGTTCCCCGATGACCCTGCATGCGATTACCTTGACCGCCAATACATGCTGGGTGATGCGTTGCTTGTCGCCCCAGTTTTTTCCCCTGACGGCACCGTTGACTACTACTTGCCTTCAGGGCGCTGGACGAACTTCATCACGGGTCAAGTCGTTGAAGGTGGTCGTTGGTTGAGGGAGAAGCACGGTTATTTGAGTTTGCCCCTTATGGTTCGCCCCAACTCCGTCATACCTGTCGGGGCTGTTGACAACCGACCTGATTACGATTTCCCCAACGGTGTCACCTTCCAAATTTTTGAGTTGCAAGACGGTGCTACAGCGACAAGGACTGTCCCCGATTTGAAAGGCAAACCTGCCATCACCCTCAAGGCACGCTGTGAAGGGCAGAAGATTGAGATCAGCGTTGAAGGTGAAAGGACTGAAAACTGGTTTGTCCAGTTCCGCAATGTTGTTGCTGTCAAGTCAGTTGAAAACGGGTCTCCAAAACCCGACCCACAAGGCGTCATCGTTGTTCCCAACAAAGGCGTTGAAAGGTTGGTCGTTGAACTTGAGCGGTGAAGCGATATGGGAGAGTTGGCTTGGTTCGCAACGACGCCCGAAGGTGAACAGTTGGGCAAGTTGGCTGCGCAATTGGTGCAAGTTGAATGGCACCGCGTCCCAATTTGGTTCGCACCTATTGAGCCTTTCCGTTGGCTCATCACGCTTACCAGCGCAGGATACCCGCACGCGAAATGGTTGGCTGTGACCTACTCGCTTCTCAGTTTGCTGGCAGGTTTTGTGGCTTTCTGTCTAATTCGGGCAAGGAGATGGCAAAGGTTGGCAATTGTGACTGTTGTGAGCCTAAATGTCATGCTGACCCTTTCTGGAGGCTTCATTGCGGTCAATTGGTTTGAAAGCGTGATGCCTTTCGGGATGCGTTGGGTTGTGCCAGAAGATGCACCTTTCGTCCTTGCTAACCTTCACACCCACACAACCCAATCCAACGGCTTTTTGACGCCCGAGCAAGCAGTCCTGTGGCACTTGAAGCGAGGCTACAAAGTTGTCGCCATTACCGACAGCAACACTGTCAAGGGAGGCGAAATCGCAAAAAAGTTCGTTGAAAGTGCAAACCTGCACTCCGCACTCCGCATCCCGCACTCTTTTCCTTTGACCGTTCTCGTCGGCGAAGAATTTCGCGGCAAGACCCACCTTTTGATGCTTAACATCCGCAGGGATATTTCGCCGCGAGACTTTGATGTGCCGTCAGCCATAAAGGAAGTGAAAAGACAAGGCGGCATAGTTATCGCCGCTCACCCTTGGTCGGGAAGGCACAGCATCTATGAGTTGCTTGAGTGGGGAGTTGACGGGTTTGAAATTGTCAACAACGCAGTTCTCGGCGATGAAAAGTTGAGGTCGCTTTGCCGCAAGCATGGGCTGGCAGTGCTCGGCAGCCTTGACTTTCGCAGCGGATGCGTTCCCGAAACGGCAACCGTCCTGCCAGTTTGGGCAAACACCCCGGAAAAGGTTGCCGAAGCGTTGAGGAAAGGAATTTGCGCCGTCATCTACTTCCCAAACCAAGTCAGTGAAGGCAAGTTTGACCCGTTAAGGAGTTGGCTTGACAAACTTGAAGGGTTGTGGCAAACAGGTGGCACCGCAAATTTGATTGGCGTCGCCTTCTGGGCGCTTGTCGCTTCGTGGCTTTGGAGGCGGCGAAGGGAACACGAAGGTGCCCCAAAGACGGCATGTCGTGAGTTGAGCGTTGAGAGTTCAGTTAGTAGCGCACGAAAGTTCGTGGGCGTTTGCGCCATCATCGTCGCACTTTTCACCGTTTCAGCCAGTTTGGGCGTTTGGGCTATGGCTCGCGACCTAAAACAAGGTTGGTTTCCACCAATCCCGTTCGTCGTTTCAGTGTGGGTAGTTGCTTGCATTGTGAATTGGCTGCTTTGGTGGCGGTTGGTTGCGGCGAAAAGAAGTTGAGCGTTGCGGGTTGTGCGTCCAGCATCTAAGCAACAACTTTCAACTCACAACCAAACACACAACTCGCAACTCTCAACGCGCAACTCGCAACCTTTTGTAGGAGGTGACCGAGATGGGCGATGCGATTGGCTTTGTTGTCGTCGGTTTGGGGATGGGGCGAAACAGAGCGAGAATGGTCAAGCAAACGGAAGGGGCAAAACTTGTCGGCGTTGCCGACATCAACGAGGAACGGGCTCAAAAAGTTGCAGAGGAACTCGGCTGCGAATGGCACACCGACTTCCGCACCTTCCTTGACAGACCCGATGTCCATGTCGTTTGGGTCATGACACCATCAGGGCTTCACGCCGACATCGCCGTCCCGTCCCTTGAGGCAGGAAAACATGTCATCGTCACCAAGCCGATGGAAGTCACCCTTGAACGAGCCGATGCGATGATTGAAGCAGCCGAGCGAAACAAAAGGCTTTTGCTCGTTGACTTTGACATGCGTTATCTCAAAGGTGCTTGGCAAATTCGGAAAGCGGTAGCGGATGGTCTTTTCGGGAAACTCATCTTGCTTGAAGGTCGGCTGAAGTGGTTTCGGTCGCAGGAGTATTACAGCAAAAGCGGCTGGCGAGGGACTTGGCGCTACGACGGTGGTGGCTCGTTGGCGAATCAGACAATCCACTTGATTGACCAATTGGTTTGGATTGGCGGGGAAGTTGAATGCGTTGAAGCGGCGCGAATTGGAGTGTTCGCTCACGAAATTGAGACGGAGGATTTGGGAGTTGCGATTTTCAGGTTCCGCAACGGGGCTTTAGGCACTGTTTTGGGCACAACTACTTTCCCAAAAGACGCTTACGCCGTCGTTGAAGTTCACGGCGATAAAGGCGGCGCCATCATGGATGTCAATGGTCAAGTCAAGTGGTTCTTCAGGGACGAATCAGTGACACCGCCAGAAATTGAACCTCCTTTCGCCAACTCAGCCGAAAACATGGTCGCCGCCATTAGAGACGGAGCACCGCTTGTCTGCGACGGTCGCGAAGGTCGCAAATCTCTTGAACTCCTGACCGCCATTTACAAATCGGCGCAAACGGGGAAGCCTGTTGCTTTGTTTTGAAGACCGCACCCACTGGATCAAACTTCTCACGCCGATGTTGCAAGCCGCCAAATCCCAAGCGTTAAAATGAGTTAGCGGAAATTTTTAGCGAACGGAGTGAACGGAGATGTTGGAGCAGATACGGATGGCTTGCATAACCCAAAGGCTTTACAGCAAGCGAGTTGACGATGTGATTGCCGAGACGAAGCGGCAGTTGGAGCAAATCGGGTTAGGCGGGAAATTGAAAGGCAAACGCATCGCTATCACCGCTGGCAGCAGGGGCATAGCGAAAATTGCCGAAATCATCAAAGGGGTCGTTGAGTTCGTTCGCGAAAACGGTGGCGAGCCTTTTGTTTTCCCTGCTATGGGCAGTCACGGTGGCGCAACCGCTGAGGGTCAAGTTGCCATTTTGAGGGACTACGGCATCACCGAAGAGTTCGTCGGAGCACCCATCTTGGCGACGATGGAAGTTGAGCGAATTGGCGAGACGGATGGCATTCCCGTTTACGCTGACAAGTTCGCCACAAACGCAGACGGCATCATCGTCGTCAACCGAATCAAACACCACACCGATTTCTCTGGACCGCACGAGAGCGGTTTGCTCAAGATGATGGCTGTCGGGATGGGCAAGAGACATGGCGCTGATGTCGCTCACACCTACAAAGCATGGAGTTTGCGCAATTACATCCCAAAGATGGCTCGCGAGATGCTAAAAAGGTTGCCCATTCTCGCTGGGCTCGCAATTTTGGAGAACGGCTACCACCAAGTTGCCAAACTGGTGGCGCTCAAGCCGAACGAAATTGAAACTGGCGACCGAGAACTTTTGCGCTTTTGGAAACGAATTCGCCCCAAAATCCCCTTCAACCACCTTGATGTCCTCATAGTTGAGCGGATGGGCAAGAACATTTCAGGCACGGGCATGGACACGAAGGTCATAGGTCGGCTCATGATCACGGGCGAAAACGAACTCAAGCACCCAATGCCCCGAGTCATCGTCGTTTTGGACTTGACCGACGAATCTCACGGCAACGCTGCAGGTTTAGGATTGGCAGACATAACGACGAAGCGGCTCATTGACAAAATCAATTGGCACGACACCCACATCAATGTCTTCACGAGCGGCTTCATTGAGCGAGACCGAATTCCCGTTATAGCAGAAAACGACCGTCAGGCTTTGGAGTGGGCATTGGAAATCGCAAAGGTTCGCGACCCAGAAAAAGCCCGCATTGTCCGAATCCGCGACACAAACACCTTGGGCGTACTTTACATTTCGCAAGGTCTGTGGGACGAGGCTTCAAAGAACCCACGAATCAAGTTCGTCAACGAATTGACCCTCAAGTTTGAAGACGGCAACCTTGCACCCGTGACCTATGATGTTTAGCGTAATGCGTAATCCGTGATGCGTGATTGTCTTGATGCAACTTCAACGGAGGTTGCGTAGAAGGAGGGAAAAAGTGGTGACGCTGAACGAAGTCTTTTGGTCGGTTGTCAAGTTGGTAATCATCATCGTTTGCGTGATGGGCGTTTTGCCGTTTCTGATTTGGGCTGAAAGAAGGCTTCTGGGCTTCATGCAAGATAGGCTCGGACCAAACCGCGTCGGTCCTGCAGGCTTGCTTCAATCCTTCGCTGATGGACTCAAGTTGATGCTAAAAGAGGTCATCGTGCCTGAAGGCGCTGACAAGTTCGTTTACTTTTTGGCACCCATGCTTTTGATGGTTCCAGCCCTTTGCACTTTCGTCGTCATCCCGTTCGGTCCGAACGAGCAAGTCGTTGACCTGAACATCGGCGTCCTTTACATCGTCGCTTTGGCGAGTTTGGGAGTCTACGGCATCGTCTTGGCGGGATGGTCTTCAAACAGCAAGTATGCGTTGCTTGGCGGGTTAAGGAGCGCTGCACAGATGCTGAGTTACGAGTTAGGAGTCGGATTAGCCATCGTCGTCGTTGTCATGCTCACTGGGACGCTGAGTTTGAGGGGCATAGTTGAGGCGCAAAGCGGTCCGTTGACTTTTTGGTGGTTTGGGCGAGAGTTGGTCATCCCGCTTTTGCCCAACTGGCTTGTTTTTAAACCGCTGGCTTGGCCGGCGTTAGTGATGTTCCTAATTGGAGGTTTCGCTGAGACGAACCGAGCACCTTTTGACTTGCCCGAAGCGGAGTCCGAGTTGGTCTCAGGCTACCACACCGAATACACTGGCATGAGGTTTGCCATGTTCATGCTGGGCGAGTATGTCAATGTCGTGGTGGCAAGTGCTATGGTCACGACGCTGTTTTTGGGCGGTTGGAATGGACCTGTTTTCCCACCACTGCTTTGGTTCATTGCCAAGTTGCTTTTGGTCCTGTTCACCTTCATTTGGGCGAGGGCAACATTGCCGCGAATCCGATATGACCAACTGATGAAATTGGGTTGGACAGTTTTGATTCCCGCAGGTCTCGCCAACATTGCTGCCATTGCCCTTTACGATGCTTGGAAGTGGGGTAGGTTCGCTGGCTTTTAGAGCAAGTTCGTGCAAAACTTAAAACTTTCTTGCTTGGAGGGTCGGGCTCCTGCCCGACCGCTTGAAGAATTTTCGGCACGGCAGCATCTGTGCCCTCCGATTTTTCGCCGAATAAATTCGGCGCTCAGAAAAGTTCGTCATCAACCACTGGCTAAAGCCAGTGGCATGGTTAATGTTGGGCACTTCTGAAAGGAGGAAGAGACCGAAATGGTGCGAGATATATTGCGAAGTCTGAAGGTGACCTTCAACCACTTGTTTGCGCCTAAGGTGACCGTTCAGTATCCCGACGAACCCGTTAAAGTTTCACCCCGCTTTCGCGGTCGTCACATTTTGAGGCGATGGGAAGACGGCAAGGAGCGATGCATCGCTTGCCACTTGTGCTCGGCAGCATGCCCAGCCGACGCCATAACAGTCATCGCAGAAGACAACCCACGCGACAACCCTGTCTCTCGCGGCGAACGCTACGCGAAAGTTTACCAGATTGACCTTCTCCGTTGCATCTTTTGTGGCTACTGCGAAGATGCATGCCCCGTCAACGCCATCGTTTTGGGTTCGGGCTTTGAAATTTCTGGCTACCGACGAGAGGATTTCATCGTAAACAAGGAGGACCTGCTTGAGCCCTATCCCAACAGTTTCGTCAAGGACTCCTTCTTTGACAGCACCCTTTACGACCGACCTTACCTTACTGTCCCGTCGGCAGCGGACAGGGAAGCCTTAATTGAAGGCAGGCAACGGGAAATTGAAGAGCAAGTCCGAACAGCCAAACCACCAATCGTCATCAGACCTTACTGAGTCGTTGATGTCCAAGAGATCACGCGGACAGAAAAGGGAACGGAAATTTTTGCCCGCCCCATCATAAGTCGGTGAGGAAGCAAAATCACTCGGTTTCCGCTCAGCCTTTGCAAGGAAGGTAGCAGTGGGCAAAAAGAGGTGATAAAGGTAGTGTCGGGGCTTGTCCCCGACGGCAGTTATCCTTTTTTAACCTCAACGCACCAACTTTTCAAAACGAGGGTCGTTCCGCAAAGGTTTGAGGTCGTCATCCTTTTTCGCCAGTTCCTTCAAACCTGCATCCAAATGCAAAGCCCGTTCCAGCGCTTTCAAAGCATCTTCCCTTTCGCCCATCAAAGAAAGGTAGCATGCCAAGTCGTAATGCAACACTGCTTGGTCTGGGTAACGCTGAACTGCCGCTTTCAAAATCTCAGCAGCCTTCTTGATGTTCCCTTTTTGTCGCCACTTTGACGCTTCGGAGAGCCGAGACCACGCAAGTTTGATGTTCAAGATGCGACGCAGTTCTTTGACAGGCTCTGGGTGATCGTCAACTCGCAAATCAATGTATCGGTCATCAAAGCCACCATAACCTGCACCTTTGCGGACGACCAAAATGGCAGCACTTTGTTTTCCCCTCGCATCGCCTCCAGCCTGTTCACCCGCTTCCAACGCTGCCATCAATCGTTCCGCCAACTCGCCTTGCGTTTCCTGAAAGGCTTTCGCCATAGCCTTGACAACTTGCTCACCTGCCAAAATGTTACCTTGCACGGCGAAACCTTTTCCGACGATGTGTCCAGCCCAAGGAAGGCACTTTTTGCCTGTAAAGGCTGCTGCACGACCTTTCGCGTCAACGATGCCGACTTGCCTAAGTTCACGGTCTTTGTCGGAAGCCAGCAACTGCTTCAGGACTTGGCTTGGCGTTAGACCCTTTCGCAGCAGTTCCAAGCCTTTAGGTCCGAAAGTCGTGTTTGCGAAAGACTGAGTGGCAATTGCTCCGACCCCAGCCTTGGCGTATGGGACGACCGAACCGACCGCCAGAAACTTTGAAGCGACAGCAACTCCTAAATCTCCCGTCTTCGGGTCAAAAGCCACGATGGAAAAAGTGCCCGTCGGTTGCAAAGGTTGACAAAAAGTCAGCAGCGTGAAACTCAACCAACAAGCCATCATCATTCACCCCTTTTCGGTGGCAACCATTGTCGCAAAAAGGCAACAGAAATTTCGCCATGCCATTGATGCCCGCCATCAAATTCGTCGTAAACGAACCGTTCCGTTGCGTTGGCGACATGGTAGGCGTGGCGGATGACTTCTACCGCTTTTCGCGTTTCGTCAATAGGGAAGCCGTCATCACGGAGTCCCGCTTCCACGCACAAAGGGCGGGGAGCAATCAATGCCGCCACTTCCCCCAAATCGCCGTAACGCAAGATGCCGATGGGCACTTGAACGCCGCAGAAGTTGCCCAACTGCAAAGCGAACCCGCTGAAGGTGTTGAGGTAGCAACTGACGACGACTGCTTTCACCCGCTCATCCAACGCTGCTAAAAACAGCGTCATTGTCCCACCGTAAGAGAGCCCGACGCAACCGAGCCGTTCGCCATCCACTTCAGGGCGCATTTGCAAATAGTCAAGACATCGCATCCCGTCCCAAACATTCAAGCCGAGCGGGTTGAGCCCGAAGAGAAGGCACTTGATGAGCAAGACATCGCAATGGTCTTTGCCGCCGTAAGTGCCGCCCAACCGACGCTCGCCAAACCCACGCCAATCGGGTGCCAAGACGATGTAACCTTCCCGCACCAATTGGAGGGCATAAGCATAGTTGTGGGCTCGGATGGAATGAACGCGATGGAGTTCGCCATGCGTGATGCCGCAAACATCGTCCTTGCCGTTGCCATGTCCGTGACAAGCCAAAATCGCCGCTCGCTTTTCGCCCTGCTGCAAATCTTTCGGCAAAAGCAAATAGGCAGGCACGGTCATGTCAGGTTCGCTTTGAAAGAGCACTTTCTCACGCCAGTGGTCGCCCATGTCGGTGCGGTCAACGATGATGGGTTCTAAGGGGCACTTCTGTTCGGGCAACAGTCCCAACCCTTCCCAGACTTTCGCCCGAAACTGCTCTTGCCACTGTTGCAACTCGTCGGCATTTTCGGCTCGCATCGGCAACAGCGGTTGACGCTCCCGATAACGCCGAAGCAAATATTCGCCCATAGACAAATTGCGCATCATCGTTTCACACATCGCCCTTTCCTCCCCTTGAGCATTTCAGAAGCTAAAAGTTTACCGCTACTTCCTGCCCTACAGTGACACCTTCGTGAAAGTGTAAGGCGCAGGCAAGCGAAAGTGAACTGGAGCGTCAAAATCGGACCGACTGCAGGATTTCGCCACGATACACGCCATTGACATAGCCATCGCTGACAGCATCTATGTCCGCCTTATGCAATGACCGTGCCCAACTCAGGTAGGAACTCCGTCAGGGGCGAAAAGTCAAGGGCGAAAAATTTTTCATTCGCGGCTGACGCCGCTTCAATTACGCCTGTCCTAAAATGACCACCGTCTGAAGGGAGGCGATGGCAATGCGCTATGAACTTATTGAAATCGTGGCGATGGCTGAAATGGGGCAATTTGACTTCGCCATTCAAGCCGCTCGGAAAATTGAAGATGCATCGGATCGTTTTGAAGCGCTCAAGGAAATCGCCGAAGTGATGTTGAAAGTGGGGCAAAAGGAACGGGCTAATCAAGCCTTCCAACTCGTTATCCAAGCCGCTCGGAAAATTGAAAACGAATCGGATCGTTCTTTAGCGTTCAGGAAAATCGCCGAAGCGATGGCGAAAGCGGGGCAATTTGACTCCGCCTTTCAAATCGCCCAGCAAATTGAAGACACATCGGATCGTTCTTGGGCGCTCAAGGAAATCGCCGAAGCGTTGGTGAAAGCGGAGCAAAAGGAAAGGGCTAATTTAGCCTTCCACCTCGCCATCCAAGCCGCTCAGAAAATTAGAAATGCATGGTTTCGTTCTTCAGCGCTCAAGGAAATCGCTGAAGCGATGGTGAAAGCGGGGCAAACGGAACGGGCTAATTTAGTCCTTAACCTCGCCTTCCAAGCCGCTCAGAAAATTGAAGACGCATGGGATCGTTCGGAAGCGCTCAGGGAAATCGCCGAAGCGATGGCGAAAGCAGGGCAAACGGAAAAGGCTAATCAAGTCTTCCAACTCGCCCTTCAAGCCGCTCAGGAAATTGAAGACGCATTGGATTGTTCTTGGGCGCTCAAGGAAATCGCCGTAGCGATGGTAAAAGCGGGGCAATTTGAACTTGCCATCCAAGCCGCTCAGAAAATTAAAGATGCATCGGATCGTTCGGAAGCGCTCAAGGAAATCGCCGTAGCGATGGCAAAAGCGGGGCAATTTGAACTCGCCTTCCAAGCCACTCAGGAAATTGCATACGCATGGAGTCGTTCTTCAGCGCTCAAGGAAATCGCTGAAGCGATGGTGAAAGCGGGGCAATTTGATCTTGCCATTCAAGCCGCTCAGAAAATTGAAGATGCATGGGATCGTTTGAAAGCGCTCAAGGAAATCGCCGTAGCGTTGGTGGAAGCGGGGCAATTTGAACTCGCCATCCAAACTGCTCAGGAAATTGAAGACGCATTGGTTCGTTCTTGGGCGCTTAGGGAAATCGCCAAAGCGTTGGCGAAAGCAGGGCAATTTAACATCGCCCTTCAAGCCGCTCAGGAAATTGAAGACGCATGGGATCGTTCTTGGGCGCTCAAGGAAATCGCCGTAGCGTTGGCGGAAGCGGGGCAATTTGAACGTGCCCTTGAGATATTTGAGCGTGCCCTTAAGGTAGCAGAGACGATTGATGACCTTGTTGCACGCCTTCAAGCCCTTGAAGCCATCAAAGCGGCAGAACAGAAGGCGAGAAAGGGTGAAGCGTAGAAAAGGTGGATGGGTGAAGCAGGGCAGCAAGTGAAATTGGAAGGCAGCAGTTAGGTCAAATCCATTCACCATTCGCTACTCGCCATTCGCCGTCGTTTCTCCAAACATTGCTCTGAACTCAGGGCTCTGCACCAAACATCGCACCTTGTTGTGGCGTTGACACTGCCAAAAATTTTGGCATCATCTTTGAGGCGCAAAAATGGACTTTGGGCTGAACGAGGTGATTGAGGACGATGTTGCGGAGGTGGATTTTTGTGACAGCGATGGCAGGTGTTTTGACAGTGTGCGGGAACGCTTCTGGCGCTGAGTTTGTCCCGAGACCTGAACACCCGCGACCCGATTTTGAGCGAACTCAATGGCTCAACCTGAACGGCGTTTGGGAATTCGCTTTTGACCCCAACGATGTCGGAGTCAAGGAAAATTGGTTTGCCCCTAATGCCCAACCCTTTCCGCTCCGCATCGTTGTGCCCTTCCCTTGGGAGAGCAAACTCAG
>Ga0197144_100860_pt1 | contig 10837 bp, 10 predicted proteins | sample GBS85_MetaG_FD_148670 | JGI IMG/M metagenome (GOLD analysis project Ga0197144, IMG submission 148670) | Sediment microbial communities from Great Boiling Springs, Gerlach, Nevada, United States - GBS 85_MetaG | ecosystem: Environmental > Aquatic > Thermal springs > Hot (42-90C) > Sediment...
GTGGCAGGCGACCAAATTTCTGTCATCGTGGAACAGGATGTGCGGGAGTATGGGGAAATTTCCGAGATGGCGAAGCATGCTATTTTGCCAGGCGAGCAACTTTCCGTCATCGTCCCTAAGGGCAAGGACGGGCAAATTTGGGCGCTACGGGTTTGGAGTTTGCGATGCATAGTGGAACTTTACGATGTCCCACCCTTTTTGGCTCGTCACCCTGCTGAGTTGCTTGTGCCCGAAGATGCGCTGAAGTGAGAAGCCAAAGTTCATCCCGACGGTTGCTGCCAGTGAAACGCCGATTTACCTGACACAATGAAGCCGCTTTTGCGACTAAATTATGGGCGAAGTCGGTGCGATGAAATCCAGAAAGGGGGTTGAACAAATGCCCCGTGAAATGACACGAAGGGATTTTTTGAAAGCGACGACAATGGTTGGAGTTTTGGCTTCCGCTGGCAGAAGAAGTTTTGGACAAAGCAGCGACCAAATCAATGTCGCCATCATCGGCACGGGCGAGCATGGACGGACTCTGCTGGGCTACCTTCTCAAAATCCCCAGCCTTGATGTTGAGATGCTGAGGTTGTTTTTGGACTTGACAGAACGCGAGGAAGCGACTTTTCGGGTGCCTAACTTCAAGGTAGCGGCGCTTTGTGACATCTATGAGCCCCATCTGAAGCGAGCCCTTGACATTGTCGGGCAACCCGTTCCCACCTATGGCGATTACCGTCGCATCTTGGACGACAAGGACATTCACGCCGTCATAGTGGCGACCCCGCCCCACACTCACAAGCAAATTGTCCTGGACGCTCTGCAGGCAGGAAAGCATGTTTGGTGCGAACCGCCGCTGGCGTTGAACCTTGAAGACGCAAAGGCAATTGTCAAGGCAGCAACTCAAGCGAACACTGTCTTTCAAGTCGGCTTGCAGAAACGCTATAACCCGACATACTCTCACTCGGTCAAGTTCATGCGGACGGGGGTTCTCGGCAAACCTGCTTTGGTTCATGCCCAATGGCATCGCAAGACGAGTTGGAGGTTGCCCGTCAGAGACCAAGCCCTTGAGCGGCAAGTCAACTGGAAACTTTACCGAGAGACATCGGGCGGTTTGTTGACAGAAGTTGCCCTTCACCAGTTTGATGTCGCACGCTGGTTCTTGGGTTCGTTACCGATTTCGGTAACTGCTTGGGGAAGCACGGTTCTGTGGCAAGACGGGCGCGAAGTGCCCGACACAGTCCAATGTGTCCTGGAGTTCCCTAACGGGGTGAGGATGACTTACCACGCAACTTTGACCAACTCGTTCCAAGCCACTTACGAGTTCTTTAGCGGCGAGTTCGGGACAATTTATCTGTCGGGAGCAATCGGGGTTTTGTTCAAGGAAGCAGATGCGCCAAGTCTCGGTTGGGAAGTTTACGCCCAACGACATCGGTTGGGACGCGATGAGGGATACATGCTCGTCGCAAGCGCGACCAAACTTTTGGAGTTGGGTAAAGAGCCGGGCGAAGTTGGGTTCGCAGATAGACTTGAAAACAACGAGTTCGTGGTCGCACTTATTCGGTTTGCGATGGCTATCAGTGAAGGCAAGAAAGTTGCGGCTGGGGCATTGCAAGGGCTTGAGGCAACCGCCATCGCTCTCAAAGCCGTTGAAGCCTTAACGACAGGCAGCACCCAAGCGATAAAAGCCAGCGACTTGCAACTGGATTGAGGTCTCTTTGAAGAAGCCTTCCGCCTATGCTGGAGTTTTGGCGGCGGGATATGTCCACAAACGATTTTTGCGTGCCACAATAGACAATGAACACAAAACCTTGGCGAAGGAGGGCTGAGGAGATGCCCATTTCCACCAACGATTTCCGACCAGGCATCACCGTCATCATTGACGGTGAAATCTACATGGTCCTTGAGGCTCAGCATGTCAAATTGGGACGAGGCGGAGCCCATGTCCGGACGAAACTGAAGCACCTGCTGACTGGAAATGTCTTGGAGCGAAACTTTAGGGCTGGCGAGGAATTTGAGCAAGCCATCGTGGAGAGGCGTCCCTTCCAGTTCCTCTACAGGCAAGGCGACGAATTCGTCTTCATGGATGTTGAAACCTACGACCAAGTCACCTTGAGCAGCGAACAAGTTGGCGAGGACGCCCAGTTCCTCAAAGAAGGCACGGAAGTTATCTTGGTCTTCCACGAAGGTGAGCCTTTGATGGTTGAGTTGCCGACAGCCGTTGAGTTGCAAGTTGTTGAAACTGACCCGGGCGTCAGGGGCGATACCGCTGCAGGTGGCTCTAAGCCCGCAAAACTGGAGACTGGTGCTGTCATTCAAGTCCCGCTGTTCATCAATGTCGGCGACATCGTTCGCGTTGACACTCGCACAGGTCGCTACATTGAGCGGGTTAAGTCATCCCAGTGAGGGAGGCAAACTGCCATGAAGTCCCCATCGGGTGGGATTAGCAGAATTGAACTGGCAATTTTCTGCCGCCAGTTCAGCGCAATGCTCAGTGCAGGCGTTGACGCTTTTCGCGGGATAGAGGTCTTAAGGCAGCAGACCGATAACCCTCGGCTCGTGGAAATTTTGGACGGCATCGCGCGAGACTTGTCATTAGGCAAAAGTCTCGCCCACGCTTTCTCCCGCTACCCGAACTATTTCTCTCCGCTCTTCATCAGCATGGTGAGACAAGGCGAGAGGGAAGGGATTTTGAGCGAAGTGCTTTTGAAGTTGGCTGAGCATCTTGAGAGGGAAGCGACGGCTTTCGGGTTCGGAACCGAGCAGGCTGTCGCCCGCTTTGACTGGGACGCTTTGGTGGAAAAACTCCGACCGTTGGTCACTTGGCTCGCTATTGCTGTCGGCGCTATCATGGTAGCAGTGGCATCACTCTGGTATATCACCCTCATCGGTTTGCTGCCCCGACCCTATCTTGGTCCGAACATCGTGCTTCTTATCGGCTTGATGATGCTGGTCTTTGCGCTCATCTTCCTTCGCTACAAGCCGCCACAGATTTTGCGCTGCAATTTCTGTGGTCGCCCTGAAAGTATCGCTGGGACGCTCATTCCCGGTGAAGGCGTTCACATTTGCGCCGACTGTGTCCAACGGAGCGTCCAAATCTTGCGCGAGCATCAATTAGCGGTCGCTGACCAACCAGTTGAAGTTGGCGCTGCGGTCGGGGAGGAAGAAACTGCCGAGGAAGGTGAGAAACAAGAGTTCCCCGAAGACGAGAGGCTCTGGCGACCACGAGGTCAAGTCGTCTACTTGAGCGACGAAGAAACACCCGAGGAAGACCGCATCAAGATTTTGCCGAAGCCTGAGGACGAGGAATGAGGCATGAAGCGTAATTCGTAAAGCGTAGTGCGTGATTTCTCGGTTTCGTTTTGAGGCAACGAGTGGTAAGTGGCAAACAAGTTCAGGACGCGTTCATGTTGGCTTGACAAATCTTAACGAGCCGTTGCAACCCTTCGGGTTCATCGCCCCAACGGAGCCATATGCCTCGCAGGTTGTCCAACCGGTTCGGTTTCGGGTAAGGGCTGAGGAAGACACCGTTGGGATAAACTTCCATGCGGCGGATTTGCTCCCAACGGAGTTTTCGGTCGTGCAGGAAACTTGAAACCTCAACGCCTTCCTTCGTCACCCTGAAACGGAGCGGGAACAAAAACTCGCCAACGGCGTTGAGCAGGAAAAGTCCCATCAGCAGCGCAATCAAAGGGTGAACCCAAACCCATCCGACAGCGAGGGTCAAAGCGATGACAAGCACAACGATTGCTGCCTTAACGGGTTGGCGACGGGCAAGGTGAACCGTCCATTCCATCAGAGGTTTTTGTCGGCTTTCATCCTTGACAGTCTTTTGCTTTCGCTTCGGCATGGCTTCATCACCGCTAATGGCTGCTGTCAAACCTCAAGACTTGCCCAGTTCGCTCACCTGTCAGTTGACCGTTCGCCAAAGCAGGAACACCGTTGACGAAAACCCATTCAATGCCTTCAGCGGGCAGGTGTGGGTTCTCGTAAGTGGCGCAATCTCGCACCCGTTCAGGGTCAAAAACAATCAAGTCGGCAAAATAACCTTCCCTGACCAAGCCCCGCTTTTTCAAACCCAACTTCTCCGCAGTCTTGCCAGTCATTTTGGCAATGGCTTCGTGCCAAGTCAACTTGCCAGTTTCCTTCACCAACCACCTGAGCACTTTGGGGAAAGTTCCGTAAGTTCGGGGGTGAACATAAGGCAGTGAAGAGGGGGGACAGGGGACAGGGGACAAGGGACAAGGTTCAAAAGGGGCAGGGATTGTCAAGGCATCGGAGCCGACCAAGCAAAGTGGATGCGTTATCACTCGCTCAACATCTCTTTCGTCCATGACGAACCAAACCATCGTGACCGCATTTTGCTCGTGCTCAATCAGGTGCAAGACCGTTTCTGCTGGCGATAAACCAAGTTGATTTGCGATTTCGGTCACCGCCTTGCCTTGGATTGAGCGATACTCGTCCGAAGCGACCGATGCGACCAAAACTTTGTCCCACTCCAACGACTCGTCGTTTTCAAGCGCTTCAAGGATTTGTCGGCGCTGGTACTTGTCCTTCAATCGCCTCAGCATCGCCGAAGGTCCGCCTTCAAATGCCCATAGTGGCAAGAGTTGGCTCAAATTGGCACTGCCAGCAGTGTATGGGTAGGCATCAAAGTTGACATCGTGGCTCAAGGCAGCGCGCTCAATCAACTGCAAGGTGACTTCAACCTTACCCCAATTGGGCTTGCGGGATGCTTTGTGGTGCGAAATTTGCAACTTGACGCCCGAGCGAATGGCTGTTTGCAGTGCTTCCACCACCGCAGTCAAGAGAGCATCGCTTTCACTTCGCATGTGAGTTGCGTAAATCCCACCGCGACGGGCAACGACTTCGTTCAAAGCAACCAATTCGTCAATGCTGGCAAAAGCGCTCGGAGGGTAAATCAGCCCACTTGACAATCCCCACGCTCCCTCGTCCATGCACTCTTCCATTAGCCTCTGCATCGCTTTCAATTCGTCCGTTTTCGCAGGTCTGTTTTCAAAGCCGATAACACTTGCCCTTAAAGCGCAATGACCGACGAGCGGAATGACATTGACGGCTGGGCGGACAGCCTCTAATTCGTCAAGGAAATCGCCAAACCTTTCCCATCGCCACTCAATGCCTGCTTCAATGACGGTAAGGAGTTGCCTCAATTCGTTGCGCCGTTCCTTGCAAATCGGGACGGGCGAATGACCGCAGTTGCCGATGACAACTGTGGTCACACCCTGCGAAATTGAGCAATAGGCTTCGGGGTGAACCAGCAAAGCGATGTCAAAATGGGTGTGAATGTCAATGAAGCCGGGAGCAACGAATTTGCCCATTGCGTCAATTCGGTTTTTCGCTTCTGCGTGGAAGAGTTGCCCGACCGCCGCAATTTTATCCCCAACCACACCCACATCGGCAAAGAAAGGTGGTCGTCCAGTTCCATCAATTACACGCCCGTTCACGATAAGCCAATCAAACATGCCCAAATCACCTGCTTGTATTTTTGCCCGACAAAAGTGTGGCGCAAAGGACAAACAAAGCAAGACGGTGGAGTAGTTGCGAACCGAGCAAACTGAGGCAATATTTTTTTCCGCGTGAAAGGAGTGAGCCGACATGTGCCCGAGAGAAGTGACTGAACAGTGGGAGTTGCAATGGCTTTCACCGTTCGCAGCGAAAAGCGCTTTGAGTAAAGGCAGGAAAGTCCCTGAGCCCAAATGCCCCATTAGGACGGAATTCCAGCGCGACCGTGACCGAATCCTCCACAGCAAAGCCTTCCGAAGGTTGATGCACAAGACCCAAGTTTTCATCGCTCCCCGAGGCGACCATTACCGAACCCGATTGACCCATACTTTGGAAGTTGCCCAAATCGCCCGAACAATTTGCCGAGCACTTAGGCTCAACGAGGATTTGGCTGAAGCCATCGCTTTGGGACACGATTTGGGGCATCCACCCTTCGGGCACGAGGGCGAAGAAGCCCTTGACAAAGCCTACCGCAAATATGACCCTGAAGCCCACTTCCGACACTACGAGCAAAGTTTGCGGGTCGTTGAGGTTCTGGAAAGGGATGGGCAAGGCTTGAATTTGACCTACGAAGTCCTTGACGGGATAGGCTACCACTCAAAGGGGCAATCTGACCTGTCTTTGGAACCCGATGACGAAGAGCATCTACCTTCAACCCTTGAAGGGCAAGTCGTCCGCATCGCCGACCGCATAGCCTATGTCAACCACGATTTGGACGACGCTATCCGAGCAGGCATCCTGACTTTGGACGATGTCCCCAAGTCAATCCTTGATGTCCTCGGCTACACCCACTCGCAGCGCATTACGACCCTTGTTTGGGACATTGTTGAGCAAGGGATTGACGACGGAAGGGTCAAGATGAGCCCGAAAGTGCTGAAAGCCCTCAACGACCTGAAGGATTTCCTGTTTGAAAAGGTCTACCTGAACGAGAAGCAGGTCAAGGCTGAGGCTAACAAGTGTAGGCTCGTGATTGAAAGACTGTTTGACTACTACATGCAACACCCGAACGAGTTGCCCATTGGACCGCCGGACAAAAGCGGTTTGACGCAGAAGGAGTTGGCGCGGCTCGTTTGCGACTACATCGCTGGCATGACCGACCGCTACGCCATTGACTTGTTCACCCGCTTGTTCGTCCCCGTCGGTTGGCAAGTGGCATGACAAGGCGATAAAATTTTTCCGACTTTTGTGCCCTCCCAGGCTTTAAGAGAAGCGAAGTTGGTGAACGGGAAAGGCAAAATGTAGGGTTTTGCCCGACAATAACTCGGAGTAGCAAAGCATAAAATCGTGAAAGGGAGAGTGATGCGAAGATGTTTGGTCGGCTTTGGAAGTGGAGTGCAGTCGCTTTGGGCAGTGTCATGCTCGCTTTGATGCTTACATCCACGACACCTTTGGGGCAGGAGAAGCAGGAGAAAATCCCGAGAGTTCGGGGGCGTTGTCAAGTCTGCCATAGAGACGAGGCGATTGAGTGGGCGAAGTCTGGGCACGCTAAGGCTTGGACAAGCGAGGCTTTCGCCCTGACTACCAACAACCGCAACCAAAAAGAGTGCCTCAGTTGTCATGCCCCCGACAAGATTTTGGTGACAGGTTTTGGGAAAGAACCGAAGTTGCGAAGCGAAATGGTTGAACTGGGCGTTGATTGTGTCGCTTGCCACCAAGACGCCAACGATGCTCAGCACGGAAAAGTCGGTCGCGTGACAGATGCTCACCCAACTGTCAAGAACGAAAAGTTTGCCAGCGTTGAGATGTGTGCATCTTGCCACGCAAAGTTTGGGACGGTGGACGAGTGGAAGCAAACGAAGTGGGCAAACGACCCGGAATCTTGCGCCAACTGTCACATGCCAAAAATCACCCGCAAGATTGCCATCACCTCGCAGAAGGAGGAAGAAACCAGAGTTCACACCTTCCTCGGCGCCCATCCTGAGATGTTCAAGAAGGGCGTCAAAGTTGAGACCAATGTCAGCGGCGAAAATCTGGTTGTCAAGTTGACAAGTGTTGAGGTCGGGCATAACTTCCCGACGGGGATTGACCATGTGGTCGCTATCGTTGATGTCCGTTTGCTCACCGACGGTCAGGAAGTCCTCAAACACCAAACCATGCTTGCCGACGACCGTGCTCGCGGTGGTTCCGATACTCGCCTTAAGCCGGGCGAAACCAGAGAAATTGTCGTTCCGTTGCAAGGCAAGAAGGGTGAAGCCATCGTCCGAATCCTCCACAAATCCGCAAGGGATTTGCCCGACGAAAAAGCGACTTTGCTTTTTGAGACCAAGGTCGCTGTTCAGTAAGGGTGTGGCGGTTACGGTTTAGCAGCGGTTAAAAAACGCAATGCGCAAGGAGGCGTTTGAAATGAGGTGGCATCAAAGCACAACGGTGGCTTTGGCGTTGTTGATGTTGTGGGCTGTGGGCGGAAGCAAGGAAAAGGACGCAAAAAAGCAGCAGCCCTTCCCTTTGAACCTTTTCGCTCAAGCGACTGCCGAGTCCTTCATCGGCGAGAAGGAGTGTGCTCAGTGCCATAAAGTCCACGCCCAAACCTTCAACGCTTCACCTCACGCCCTTTATGTCCGCGACCCCAAGTTGCCTATCAGCAAACAAGGTTGTGAAGCCTGTCACGGACCGGGAGAAATCCACCTTGAAGATGTCAAGGACCTAACGAAAGTCATCAGTTTCTCGCGCCTCAAGCCTAAAGAAGTTGCCCTCGTCTGCCTCCGTTGCCATGCTGATACGATGCGCCTTTCTCAGTGGCACAGGACTGTTCACGCTCAAGCCGATGTCTCTTGCACTGCTTGTCACCAAATTCATCGGGACACGGGACAGGAGACACGGGACAAGGGCAAAAACGACGGTTTGAAGTTGATGAGGCAAATTTTCGTGACGGCGCCAGAAACGAAAGGGTTGCTGAAATCCGACGAGTTGACTTTGTGCGGTTCGTGCCATCAACGGGAGGTCAACGAGTTTCGGCTCAACTTCCACCATCCTGTCCCTGAAGGGCGAATGGTCTGCAGTGATTGCCACGATGTCCATCCCACCAAGGCTGCCAACAAGAAGGTGCGAGTTGTCAAGGAGATGTGCATCACTTGCCACGCTGATAAATCTGGTCCGTTCGCTTTTGAGCACGACCCAGTTGCTGGTTGGACAGGTGAAGGTTGCACTGAATGCCACCGCCCTCACGGCTCACACAACCCACGATTGCTTAAAGCCTTTTCACGAGGTCTGTGCAATCAATGCCACACCGACAAAGGCAACAACCACTATCCTGGACAAAGTTGCTGGAATGTCGGCTGCCATGTGGCTGTTCACGGTTCAAACACTGATGTCTGGTTGCGGCAGCAGTGAAAACTCATGGGGTGATGCCAAGTTGGCTAAGGATGGTAGGCAAGTCGTGGTCAATAAGTTGGCGCAACAAAGTGGGGTGAGGGTGAATGCCTTCATAGCGGGCGAGCCGACTGGCAGTTTCCAAGCGACGGTAAGGGCGCCACAAATGAGGCAAAAATGCCCGCACATGGACGGCTCGCTCCTGATGAGAATGGCTGTGAACGCCTTGACGAGCCAAAAAGGCTTCTATGGCGTGAATGGCAATGTAGAAGCCAACTGTTACTGCCCAATCGGCATAAAGGGTGCTGGGAGTGTAAAAACTTTGCAGGAAGCGCCAGTTGTGCCGGAGTTGTTGCAGGTGAACGGTTTCTGCGGGCATTTTTCACTCCCTCCGAAACAGAACTTGGGTCAAAGGGGAAAGGAACTCTTCCAAGGGACGACCCTTTCGGACGACGATGTGGAAGCCAAAATTCACTTTGCCTTGCTGAATGCTCAACTCGTCCAAAAGCATTCCTTCCTGCTCAATCACAGCGTCCACGACTTCATCGTCCCATTCGTCAATGACCGTCCAAACTTCCCACCCACCATCACCCCAAGCCAACAAAACGGCTTCAACTTGTGGCAGTTGGGAAACTCTCTCAACGAAGCGTTGGATTGCTTCTTTGACACCTTTCTGACGCAAAACTGTCGTCGCTCTCATAGCAGTCACCTCGGTGGATATTTTGACACCTGTGGAGGTGAGAAGCGATGAAGCGATGGGTCGTTGCGGTGGGCTTGGTGGCAGTTTTATCATCGGTTTCTGTCGCACAACAAGTCCAAGTTGATGTGGGGTTCAGCCATTGGGGGTTGGACGGCAACGAAAGCAAGTTCCGCCAATACGCAACGCCTGCCCAAAGCGTTTTCCTGAAATCCATCCGCATAACGCCAACTTTCAAGTTACCAAGCAGCGATGCAGGGCACTTGGTGCTGAAAGGGGTTGGCGAGAAGGACTACCGAGCCGAAGGTGTTCTTGACATTTTGTTCGGTCGGGTGAGGTTTAGCGCCGATTTAATTAGGCATCGCTTTCTTGACGCAGGCTTAGCACCAGTCTCCGAAAGCAAAAGAGAACTGCAAGAAGGTTCGGCAAAGTATTTGCTGACGAGAGACTTTGCAATTTCGCTCAGGTATCGGATGGACAGGCAAGACCAGATTTTCCAAGCCCCAAAACTTCCTTACCATCAGCGAACTCGCTTCTGGGACGCATTGGCTGAGGGGAAGTTGGGGGAGGGGCAGATCAGTTTGGGCTACACCGATTGGCGCTACTTTGACCGAACTGACATCCGACCCGACACGACCATCAAGCGATGGCATGCCCGCTACTTGTGGCAGCCCAACAATGCCGTCGGAATTGAAGGCATTTTCGCTCGTTCGTCAATAAAGCAAACTGCCCGACCAGACAGCGATGTTGAAACGCTCTCGTTGAGCGGCGATTGGGCAATTTCTTCGGCAACAGATTTCTCCATCCATTTGCGCCGTGACAAGTTGGATTTGCCAGTGGTGCAAAACGCATGGGTGAGAGAAAGAAGGCTGGGTGTCGCCAATTTAGTTCACCGATGGCGAGGTTGGACGGTGCAATTTGGTTTCAGGCAGCAAGAGAACGAGCGCATCCGAAAAGACCAAAGTTTCGTTGATGTGCCGAGGTGGAGGACTTGGGAGGCACGACTTTCCGGTCGCATCGGCAAAAACTGGCGACTCACTTTGAGGGGCAACACCCAACACTTGACCCATCCGCCAACGATGGTCACAACAGACCCGCGTCAACTCTTCTGGGATGACAGAAGGTTCGCGCAATTGAAACTTGAGGGCGGTTCGCCAACGCTTAATGGCTATCTCGTGCTGACCCACCGCCGTTGGGACAATGATGTGAGGGCTGTGGAGTTGACAACCAACACAATCGTGTTGGGCGGAGCATGGAACGCAAGTCAGCGTTTGAGTCTGTTCGCCGAATATGCCTATGAGTCGTGGAAGGCAAAAAGCGAGATGACAG
>Ga0197144_100861_pt1 | contig 10829 bp, 9 predicted proteins | sample GBS85_MetaG_FD_148670 | JGI IMG/M metagenome (GOLD analysis project Ga0197144, IMG submission 148670) | Sediment microbial communities from Great Boiling Springs, Gerlach, Nevada, United States - GBS 85_MetaG | ecosystem: Environmental > Aquatic > Thermal springs > Hot (42-90C) > Sediment | place...
CATAGAATGTTGAAGGCTTATACCTCCCTCCAACTGGTAGAGTTGCAGCTCTTTGAAGTTCAATGATGAGCCCTAGAACGAAGCTAGCTAGGTCCTTCAATGACCCTATCACCCGTAGGGGAGGTTACAGTGGTTCAACTTTAGAATAGGAGTGGTAGGGGGAGCTTGAGACCCTAGGGTGGTGCTACTAGTTAATTGAAGAAACTATTCTTAACATCATGGATGTAGCGCTTGTAAAGCACCATTAGTAGGAGGCTTGATAAGCTTAGGGTATAAGGGGTCAGTTTTATGATTGAAGAAGGATGTAGCAGACGGAGCTTAAGATGTGATGTATGTTTATCACTAGGTGTTTATGAACTGACTGCTAATGGGGTTATGGAGTGCTATGATATAGCCTGTAGTGAAGATTATGTGAGTTAAGTTAATGGTGACGATAGCTTTGCCATGGAAACTCTTAGAAGGAGGGTGCGTAGATTAACTGGGGGAATGCGGGAAGACAGTAGGGTAGGTAACCTTTACTAATGGTCGTTAACGTTAGAAGGGCGACTCCGGGCGTTGCCCTACATCTAGGCTTGGTGAGTTGCCGGTTTAACCTCTTATTGTGAGCTGTGCTATAGCTGGCGGTTCGACTCCTAGCTCTACCGTGTAGTAGGTCTTCTTAGCCCAGTAGTTTTTATAGTGGTTTTGGTAGTATAGGCTGTGAGGGTTTCCGTGGTTTCCTCCTGGTAGTGCTATGTGTATTTTGTTTGTCGATAGATCTGATACTAGTCTTACGCTAGCTCCACTTCTGGCAGGAGCTCCTAGGGCTCCTAGCTCTGCTGGCGTTGACGGGTTTACGCTGTAGGGGCCTCCTCCCGTTTCAACCTTCTCGTAGCTATAGGTTTTGATTATTAGGTGTTGTGGGTCGTAGTAGTGTATACTCCCGTAGAGCCAGCTCCTGTAATCGCCGCCATAGTATGTCTTGAGCGTCTCTATAGCCTTCTCGTAAGCCTTAGTGGTTAGGTTCTCCGCTTCACCGGGTCTGAGGTACCTGTAGACTTTAGGGTCTCCTTCTAGGTAGAGCTCCAGCAATCTCTCGGCATGCTCCAGCCTGAAGAACCCTAGGTTGCCTTCACCCCCGTAGAGCTTAGCCCAGAGGCTCCTATGGAAGAACCAGGACCATGCAAGTGCTACTGAGGGCTCCCATCTATCGGGCGTTGTTGGAGCCCCTTCGTTAAGCCAGGCTCTAAGCCCTTCTAGGATTTCGCTGCGAAGATTAGCTTTCTCAGCTAATCTTAGCAATAAGCTTATGTACATTCTAAAGCTTAGGTCTACTTTATCATCTGTTTGAATACTCATAACATCCTCTACGCTAATGGAACCTTTACCCCTTAAAGTGCCCTCTAGCAGGCTTACAATCCTATCCTGTCTAAACCTATCAGCCCAATTCCACCCTATGTGGAGACCGCAATCTCCATCGAATGGCTTAGAGTTAGCTGTTACTATGAATGGTTTAGGTGGGTTGTAGAGTATTGGTAGCTCGCTATAGCTTATAAACCCAGCCCACTCCCCCTCTCCATTACTACCATTAAAGGGGAGGAAGCCTCTGTTAACAATTGCCACACCGCCAACCTCATACACTGGGAGGTTAACTCTAAGCGGGTACGCTCCCACAGGGGAGTAGGCTATGTTACCCTCTGAATCCGCCACGACAAGATTCTGTATAGGGGCTGTGAAAAATCTCTGGGCTCTAAGAGCTTCAACAACACTTGTAGCCCTATTAATGCCCCATATGAATACTATCTCAAAGCTCGGGGTTGAACCTGTGAACGCTACAGCATACCTCTCACCACCCTCCTCCATGACGGGGCCGTGAACAGTCTCTAAGACTTTCAGCTCGAGAACCCTGTAAGCTCTCCTAACCGGGTCCCACACCTTAATCTCCTCAACCCTAACCCCCGCTTCAACCCAGGAGCCCCTATAGAGGTACCTATCCCCATCCCACTTGTAGTAGTAGAAGTCGGCGAAATCACCCATAACGTTAGTGAAACCCCACGCTACCCTCTCATTCCTACCTATAATAACGAGAGGGGATCCAGGCACCGTAACCCCGGCTACCCTCAATGATGGTGTTTCAATGTGAACCAGCATCCAGAGGCTTGGAGCTACAAGAGCTAAATGAGGGTCGTTCGCCACTATAGGTTTACCGCTGGAGCTGTAGAGACCGCTTACAACCCAGTTGTTCGATCCAAGCTTCAGCTGGTTAAAGATCGTGTTAGAGAGAGCTTCAAGCACACTCCTAGAGCTCGGGAGCTCTAAACCCGCCTCCCCGTAGAATCCATCCTCAGCCCTACCTCCAGCTCTTAACCCTACAACATCCCCCCACTTGATAGCATCTGCACAAAGGGCTTGAGGCGTGGTCCGCCCCCTACCAACTACATCAAGATCTACAATGATACTTAAACCCCATCTCCTAACAAGCTCTCCTAGAACCAGGTCGTCCGTATCCCATGCTAGCATCATTGTGAAGAGCTTCTGCGTAGCTATCACATCCTCAGGGCTCCAAGGCTCGGGCTTCAACCCTAGCAACCTATACTCTGGGGGTAAGAGCCTAGAATCTAGACGTGAAATGTAGTCGTTTAACCCTCTAACATAGTATTGTATGAGCTCAGCCACCCTCCTCAACTCGGGGTCGCCGCTTGCTCTAAGAAACTCCCAGGACTTCCTAGTAGCCTCGTGCACTCCCAGGGTTCTTACAAGCCTATCATTACCTAGACCGGCTTCGCCAACAAGCTCGGAAAGCCTACCCTGAGGGATCCTCCTGAGAATATCAGCTTGGAAAAGCCTTAAGGAGGCCGTCACATACCCCATAGCGTAGAATCCAGCCTCATCTGTAGTAGCGAAGACGTGTGGGACACCCTCAGAATCCCACAGAACCTTAGCCTCCCCAGGAACACCTTCAACCCTTAACGTACCCTCAGGTAACCTATAAAGGCCTGAGCCACCGATGCCGTGAACGGGATCTATGATTACGTTGAGTGGCTTGTAGACCAGGGGGGCTACTAGAAGGGCAACCGCTAAAGCTAGGAGCAAGAGAGTGCTTGCAAGCCTAGCATACACACTTAACACCATGCCTGGGTGTAAGCTTAAAATTTAAATAAAAGTTACCCCTTAAATCTCATGTGGCGATCTAGTTGAGCTTAACCCGCCTCGTGCTAACCGTAGTACTGGGCTCGCTAGCCGTTACACTTGCATTATACACGCTAGAACCACCATTAGGGGTGATAACGGGCGTAATAGCATGCGGGCTACTCATAGGAACCCCTCTAGGTAAACCTAGAGTAGCCTTCACAGCTGGTTTGGTAGCGGGCTCTCTCGGATTCCTCATAGCGTATAGCCTAGGTGGCGGCGGCTTCCTCAGCTTAGCTGTCTACAGGGAGCTACTAGGCCCTATAGGGCCGCTGGTACCGCTAGCATACTACATGCTATCATGCGGCACTCTGTCAGCGATCGCAGCCACCATACTGCCATATAGTAGACTCGCACGCCACGTTACTCTTAGAAAGCATGCCTAGGAAGGCTAGGCTCAAACCAGGGGGTTACCATGGGAGCTCCTACTTCAAGGGGTTACTTTAAAGCGTAGAGGGGTTACTATGAGAGCAAGAGCCTCTAAGCTCTTGAAATAAGCCCGTCAAAAAGTACCGTGGGAACCCCGGGGATTTAAGAGCTAACCCTCATTGATAGGCTTTAAGGGGGTTACTTTGTTTTACTGAAACAAAGGAGGGTTGCTGTAGGCATTGTTTTTAAGCCTACTTACCTTAAGCCTAAGCTACTAGCCCTCCTAGGAGGGCTCTAGTAGGCTTTTAAGGTAACCCCTCTTTGAAGGGCTTAGCTACAGGCTTCGCTAGGCTAAACCTGTGAAAGCAACCCCTAGTCTGTAGGCGTGCTTCCAAGCTACTAAGAGTTACCTTAAGCTCTAAGGATAACCTCCTAGTCTCCAGCTTTTTTAGCCCATGCTGGGAGCCCCTAAGGGTTACTTTGAAGGGAGCTCTCCGCCTATGGTAGCCTTTCATCTTCAGGGGGTTATTTTGATAGGCTTAAGGGTAACCGTGGGGGCTTAAGCCCAGGTTAGGAGCTCCTCTTTCAAAGTAACCCCTCAAGGGTTAGAATAACCTTTGCTTAGCTACAGGCTTCATGGGAGTAACCCCTTTTGACGGGCTTCAGGGGCAACCACTCTTAAAGGTAACCCTTCTTGCTTCAAGCCTATTGCTAGGGGCTCATTTCAGCTTCTAGGCTTCAAGGAATAACCCGTTTTAATAAGCTTGCTCTAGGCTTAGAGAAGCTCCTTGAAAGGCTCTCTCTAAACCCCTAGAAGGTAACCCCCGTGGGGGAGCTTTCCCACGCCTCAGAGTAGTGGGGGTGTGGCGTCCCAGGAATTTCTGGGAGCTCAAGCCTTCAAAGCCCCTACAAGCCTGCTGTAGCTGAAGCCCTAGCAGGAGCCCTTGCTTGGTTTCACAGACTTGTTTAAGAGGGTAGCTCTTTCTAAAGTAGTCTTTACTTGTAGCCTCTGCCGGAGCTCCTATTCAAAGCTAGCTCCGAAGCATTGGGTAGTTACTCAGAGTAGCCTCTAGGAACTCCTGCTTAACCTTAAAGGGTAACCCTAGAGTAGCCCCTCATAGGAGGGGTTTTAAGTCCTCCATTTCAAGCCCTAAGGGTAACCCCCCTTTGATGGGCTTGAGGAGCTCCCTAGGTATATACATATTTTTAAAAGTAACCGCTCCCCATGTTATCGCTGGTGTAGCGTCATGCCTTTAAAGGTTGGGGATATAGCTCCGGATTTCGAACTCTACGATACAGAGCTTAATCTAGTTAAGCTAAGCGATCTCCTAGCTAGGGGTAAGGTGGTTTTGTTAGCGTTCTTCCCCGGGGCTTTCACATCAGTGTGCACAAAGGAGATGTGTGCTTTTAGAGATAGAATGGCTCTGCTGGAGAAGGCTAACGCCATAGTAGTTGGGATTAGCGTCGACAGCCCCTTCACCTTAAAGAGGTTCAAGGAAGAGAATAGGCTTAACTTCACGTTGCTAAGCGACTATAATAGGGAGGTTATAAAGCTCTACGATGTATACCACGACCCATTCCCGGTACCTGCTGCCAGCAGGCTTAGGATGATTGCTAAGAGATCGGTCTTCATACTAACACCTCCAGAGGGTAGGATAGCTTACACCTGGGTGTCCGAGAACCCGCTCGTGGAGCCTGATTACGATGAGGTTATAAGGGTGGCTAATGAAATAGCGTCAAGACTCCACAGAGCCTAAGAGGGGCTCTGTTAAGCTTAAGCCCTTTAGCCACAGGCTAGTTTTTTAAGATTTCCAGTACCCTTTAAACCTCCCCTTGGAGGTGTTATGAGTTGAGGTACACTGTTCTAGGTAAAGGTGGCCCTAGGGTTAGCATTGTAGGTCTCGGCTTCTGGCAGGCTGGTTCTAGGCTTTGGGGTTCACGTGACGGCGGTTTACGTGTAAGGGTGAGGGAGGCTCTTGAGAAGGCTTCATCCCACGGTATTAACTTCCTTGATACAGCTGAGGTTTACGGTGGCGGGCTGTCCGAGGAGGTTCTAGGGGAGGCTGTTAGAGCCCTCGGTAGGGAGGGCTTTGTGGTGGCTAGTAAGGTTGCAGGCTACAGGGTTACAGGGGGCTCTATTATCAGGGGTGTTGAAGGCGTTAATAGGAGGCTTGGCTTCACAGTGGATGTTATCCAGCTACACTGGCCCCCACCATACCCATGGCCTTTATGCTGGCCCATCAGGGGGGTTGAGGATGCCGTATTAAAGGGGCTAGCAGGTTACTACGGCTTATCCAACTTCCCTAGAGATCTACTGGGAAAAGCTCTACACTGTTCCCGGAGGATTGAACCTGTTAGTAACCAGGTTCAATATAGCCTAGCGTTTAGAAGCCCGGAGGTCGACCTTGTACCCTTCATGAGAGAGGCGGGTTTAACGCTTATAGCTTGGAGCCCTCTAGCTAAGGGTGCACTAGCGGGTCTCAGAGAAGCCTCTACCCAGGTTCAGAGAGGTGATAGGGTTTTTAGAGAGGCTAGCAGGGATGAGGTGCTCCAGGGCACTCTAGAGAAGATAGCTACCAAGCATGGAGCTTCTAAAGCTCAGATAGCGTTAGCATGGCTAGTATCGAAGGGTGCTATACCGATACCCGGTTTTAGGAATCAAGCTAGGGTTGAAGAGTATGCTAGGGTAGCTTACATAGAGCTTAGCGAGGATGATGTGAGAGCACTAGATGAAGCTTCTAGAAGGTACGTACACCTGTGGGGTAGAGGCTACGGGGAACTTAGGGCTATGAGGTTTATACCCGCGATACTGCAGAGGTTAGCTGTGGAGGCTATGGGGGGGATATAGCATGTCTAGGTTAATGAAGGTTCTGAAAGAGTGCGGTGCCGTAGTACAGGTTGCTTTAGACGTTGTAGATGTTTGGGAGGCTTTTAGAATATCAGCTAGGCTACCCGACGACCCAGCTTTAATCCTCGAGGCTGGAACTCCTCTTATTAAATCAGCTGGCGTGAGCTCCATTAAAACGCTTAGATCGGCTAAGCCCGATAGCGTTATTGTAGCTGATACTAAGACCGTGGATGCAGCCGACGTAGAGGCTTCTCTCGTCTCAGAAGCTGGGGGTGACGCCTTCACTGTGCTGGCTCTCGCTAGCGATGAGACTATGGCTTTAGCTGTTGAGAGAGCCTCCTATCTAGGTTTAACCGTGTACTCTGACACTATTAACGTTGATGACCTGGATAGAGCTATTAGGAGGTCTAAGAGGGCTGGTGTCCACGTAGCACTGTTACATGTTGGGCTAGATGTTCAGAGAAGGCTTGGACGGAGGGCTACGGATATTATAAGCTACATTAGGAGGGCTACGGAGCTCTTCGAAGGCCCGGTGGCTGTAGCTGGCGGTATTAAGCCTAGGGAGGTAGGCTTAATAGCGGGGGTGGGTGCTAAGATAATAGTTATAGGTTCAGCTATAGTGAAAGCAGAGGATCCACGTAGTGAGGCTGTTAAGGCCCTTGAATCTCTTAAGGGGGCAGGTTTTAGGTGCCGTTAGAGTATGCTAGGATATCCGCTAGGGATTTAGAGAATGTAGCCCTTAAGGGCGACGTCATAGCCGTGATACCTCTTGGTAGCGTAGAGCAGCATTGCGAGGGGCCGCTCGGGCTCGACTCTATGGTAGCTGAGAGGCTGGCATACGAGGCTTGCAGGCGTTTAGAGGAGGAGGGTAGAGCTACATGTCTAATACTCCCAACAATACACTACGGCTACTCGCCTGAGTGGAGCAGAGTTAGAGGGACTATAAGCCTGCCGCTCCACGTGTACGCTAAGCTCTTGGAGGAGGTCATAGAGGGGGTTGTTAGGGGCGGTGTTAAGAGGGTGGTTTTACTCAACGCCCACGGGGGTAATGCTGGTGTAGCTGAGGCTATTCTAAGAGGTTTAGCTTCAAAACATGAGGGTCTGGTACTAGCTTTAGTGAACTACTGGGAGCTCCTAAACGTTAGGCTGGATCACGGGGGGCCCGTGGAGGAGGCTGTAGCTAGGGCTTTAGGGTTGGAGGTTGACTTCGGCAACTGCGTGGATGTAGGCTATGAGAGTAGGCCTAGAGTGATACTAGGGTCTCCTAGGGAGCCGTCGAGAGTTGTTTTAGAGGGCGCCGTCCCGCCTCTAGGTCCTGAAGCCCTGATTGGAGCTTTAGCTAAAGCTCTCAGGAAGATCGCTTCTGAAAGCCCGTTAAAGCACTCTATCTAATGTAGTCTTTTAGCTGCTTAAACCTAGCCTTCCTCTTAGCTGATGTTAGGTAGAGCTTCCTTAAATCCACATACCTAAACTCAAGGTTGTTAGCGTACAGGAGTTTTAAGGCGTTCTCAGTTATGGAGGGTGCTACGAGGACCCCTCTAACCCTAACACCCTTAGCTTTAAACGCTTCAACGTAGGATAGTAGCTGCTTCGCAGCCTCCTCCCCTGCTTTAACCCTCTTAACCTCTATAACGACTATATTGCCATCCCTATCCCTAGCGTAAATATCCACGAACCCCGGTTCAACAGGCTTCTCAACATCAACTATCCTAAGCCCCTCCTCTACGATGCTGGGATCGCTGATTATAGCTTCCCTCACCTCCTCCTCACTCATGTACATCCAGAACTGCCCCTCCTCCGGGTTCAAGGCTACCATGACTGCGTACACACTACTACACTCTAGAACTAGAATCTCTCTAGGCGTCCTCCTAAGAGCCCTCATAACCAGCATGCCGCTCTCAATAGTTACAGTTATAGCGTTAGTCTCAGGCTGCCAGTTAAGAGGCTTAAACCCCCTATGCCCGTGGACTATAACGCTACCATCAGGTTTAACCATGACAATCCTATCCCCTAGAGTGGCCTCACTAGCACCCCTACCCTCATACCAAGTTTTGCAGAGCGCCGCTATGGTAACCCAGTACCTCCTCTCCAAAGCCTCAATAATATGAGCCCTAGCGTCTTCTAGAGACTCGGGAATCGTAATCCTAACATCCAAACCAGTTAAACCCCACTGGAGGGGTTCGCGTACAAAGGTTTTAATGCCATAGAGTATTACTTTAAGCTGGTGGTATGCGTGGACAAGCCTACCTTTAGGAGGGCTAGCGAGGTTTTATCCCATCCTCTAGTGGAGATAGCTATGGCGTACGCGGTAATAGTATCGGTTGTTATAATCGTTTTAGATTACACCACACCTTTAAGCGATGATATTAGGAGGCAACTCTACGCCGTTGACGCCATCATAGTCCTCCTGCTCCTCCTCGATTTAATTATGAGGGCTTTTAGGAGCGGAAGCCCGTTAAGGTACCTAGCGGGTAATGCCTACGAGCTCCCAGCCCTAATACCCTTATACGCCTTCGTTATCGTAGAGCAGATGCCGCAGATAGCGGGTTTAGTGAGGCTCCTCAGGATGATAAGACTCCTGAGATTAGTTCTGCTATTCACCCGCGGATCCCTAGTGTTAAAGATCGTCCTTAACACTGCTGGAAGACTACAGTTCTCAACCTTAATTGGAGTCCTAGCTCTCACGACACTTACATCAGCGTTCACAGTCTACATAGTCGAGTACACTGCAGAAACTAATAGTATGAGGAGCTTCTGGGACTCCCTATGGTGGGCTCTAGCAACAGTAACAACTGTAGGCTACGGAGACGTAGTCCCGGAAACCCAGCTAGGAAAGGTTATTGGAGCCTTCACAATGCTAGTAGGCATAGGGATGTACTCCGCGTTCGCAGGCCTAATAGCGGCGACGCTAACACAAGCAATAAGAGCCCGAGGAGACCCTGAGATGGAGGATGTTAAATCAAAGCTAGATAGACTAGAGGGTCTAAACGAGAAGGAGTTAGAAGAACTGCTAGCCAGCATTAAGAGAAAGTGGATCGCGTTAAAGCGGAGAGAGCAAGCCTGACCCCGAAGAGGGCGAGAACCCCTATAGAGGGGGTTTAACGGGCTACACTTGCGGACCCCTGGGTCTCCAGCTCCGCTAACCTCACCCCCTTTCCCGGGGGCTCGGGGTTATAGATGCCTCTTAGGGGTGTAGAGCACCTTTATGCATTTACTAGACCTTCATGTTTGAGGGTAGCCCCAGGGTTGTGCTGGAGAGTTAAACCTTAAACCCACCCTTCACCCCCGCCTTGGAAGGAAAAGCTTTCGTGTAGTGAGAGCCACTTAACCCTTAAAGTTAGCATCAAAAGACCTTCTACTCTGCCCTCAGGAGCCCCACATGTACTGGGTGTGTGCTTTGGCCTAGAGAGCAAAGCTCTTACAGCCTAGACGGGTCTACTGGGTAACCGCTTTCCCTATCTAGGCTCGTGAGCCTCTCCCAATGGATTAGAACGGTTAAATTACTATGAATGTTAAAAAGCCTTAGTGGCGAGAAGTCTCTCTGAGGGTTTGAGGGGTTTCTAACGCTTTAACCTTCCTTTGCCTTCTCAGCTGAGAGTCTCTCCTCATAGTATTTTCTAAGCTCTTCGTCACTCATGTTTATGTATGGTTCCGCTAGGATACCTCTAAGTTGCGGGTTTTTAAGGAAGTAGTATACGGAGTAGGAGCATATGGGCACTATTTTTAAGTTCCTCTCAGTAGCGACCTCCACGGCCTTATCTACCATGGCTTTAGCGACCCCTTTCCCCCTGTGTTGCGGTGGTGTGTAGGTCTCTATTAGGTACATTTTATCACCTTCGATGCTGTACTTTAGGTACGCTTTAGAGTTATCCTCAAACTTAACGTAGAATACCTGGGATGTGTATTTAACCTCTAGACCCCCTGCCAACTCGTATATCGCCCTGTAACCTATGGTGGTTTAAGCTTATAAAACTGGATATGTAGGCCCGCCACCTTGCTAGAGCTCCAGCAAGGGGGGGTGTCGAGCTTATAAGGTGTAGGCTTACCGAGAAGCCTGGGTTACAGGCTATGCCCCTGGTTGATAGCGCTAGATCTAAGATTGGCATTCTAAGAAAGTATGTCTACCTTGATAATGCTAGCTCAGGCCCTCTACCAGACCCTGTTGTTAACGCTATAAGAAGTTTCACTGATAAATGGGCTTCCGAGGGCGAGCCTTGGGAAGATGGTGTTGAGGCTTGGTTCGTGTGTAAGAAGCTCTTCTCGCAACTGGTTAAAGCTTCCCCCGACGAGGTTGCTCTACTACCCGGTGTTACATACGGGCTCTCAGTCATACTATCCTCTCTTAAGCTTAGGGAGAACTCTAACATTGTGGTAAGCTCCCTTAACTTCCCAACTAGCATTCTCATAGCTAGGTCTATGGTTGCCCGGGGGCTTGTAAGGGAGG
>Ga0197144_100862_pt1 | contig 10829 bp, 17 predicted proteins | sample GBS85_MetaG_FD_148670 | JGI IMG/M metagenome (GOLD analysis project Ga0197144, IMG submission 148670) | Sediment microbial communities from Great Boiling Springs, Gerlach, Nevada, United States - GBS 85_MetaG | ecosystem: Environmental > Aquatic > Thermal springs > Hot (42-90C) > Sediment...
TCCCAGCATACGTTAAGGAGGAGTCCTACTGCGGAGTGCCTAAGGGAGGTACTCAGAGATGGCTCTACATGGTTAGGGCTCAACTATATAAGGGTGAGCCCCCAGTAACTGTTGAGAGTGGTTACTGGGACGTCATTAATATGGGTGCTCCTCCAGGAACTCTACGTGTTTTCGCATTCGCTGACAGTGAACGTGTTATGGCTGAATTCGTAGTTGATTCTGAAGGTCCTTACGTAACCCCATACGTACTGACACTTAAGCCTGGTACGTATAAGGTAACATGTACTTACATGGGTCAGACTCAGGAGAAGGAAGTAGTTATTGAGTCGGATAAGACTACGGACGTCACCTTCTACTTCACTAAAGTTCCTGGTGTTTTAGAGGTCCACGCATTCGCTGACGGTACTGAGGTTAATGCCTCAGTATCTATTGTTGGTGTAGGTACTTACGTAACTCCGTTCAGTATTGAATTACCTGAAGGTGATTACGAGTTATCAGCTACTTACTACGACCAGTCAGTAACTACTACAGTTACTGTTAAGGCTGGTGAGACTACTAGGGTAGACCTTAAGTTCACGTTGCCCCCAGGTGTTTTAGAGGTTCATGCCTACTACGACGGTGCTGAGGTGAGGGCTTACGTAACTGTAGACACCGTAACGTACTTCTGGACACCTGCTACGGTTCAGTTGAAGCCAGGTACATACACTGTTAAAGCTACTTACATGGAGCAAACACAGAGTGAGGTAGTAAGTATCGAGTCTGGTAAGACAACTAGAGTGGATTTCCACTTCTTAAGACCTAGGGCTAGAGTAACTATTAAGGCTGCTGAAGGAGGTACTACTGAGCCAGCCCCAGGAACTTACGAGTTCTACGTAGGTGATACAGTGAGGATTACAGCAGTACCCTACACTGGCTACGTATTCGACTACTGGTTAGTTGATGACGTAGCAATGTATGAGAACCCCATAACAGTAGCTGTTGAGAAGGACTTAACAATAACTGCATACTTCAAGGAGATACCACCGCCCCCACCTCCTGAAGTACCGCCTCCTGAGGTTCCACCACCCCCTGAGGTCGTACCCCCACCTCCCCCACCTGAAGTAGGTAGGAAGTTAGTGTTGATGGGTGCTGTAGGACTGATAAGTATAGCACTAACCGAGTACTTCTTCAGAGGTAAAAAGTAGAGTTAGTTTTTCCCTCCATCACACTTATTTTCATTAAGATTTATTTTTTACATTACTAATATAGTGTGGTGTCATGTATGTCTAGCTATGAGTACAAGTCTATGTATTTAGTAGGTCCTAGGAAGGTTCAGGTTGATAAGCTCGGTAGGGCTTACGTATGGCTCGGTAAGAACTTAGCAGATCTTAAGGGTAGGAAAGTACTGATCGAATTAATAGTCCTTGAATGAGGTGGTTAAATGGATGAGTTCATATGTGGTAAGAACCTCTACGTGATTGACTGTGGTGGTAGGGAGGTCTACGTATGTGCTGATGGTTTAGATGAGGTTGAGGAATTCCTGGAGAGGTTTAGAGAACGTATCTGCAGGTGATTAAGTGCCTTCAATACCCCTCGACTTCTGGATATCAATATCTGAGAAACTCCCTTGGGAAGGACCTATAAAGATGATATATAAGAACACCATGAGGGAATTACCGTGTGCAGACCCTAAAGTAGTTCTGTTCTCAGCTATCTCAGCAGTAGCTCATGAGGTGAGGGGTGATATAGTAGGAGTTCTAGGTAATATGGCTAAAGTATGTGTGAACCTCGGCATCATAGGACCTACAGGTAGTGGTAAGACTACAATACCTACCCTAATATTAAGTAAGTTAGGTATTAAGAGGGTTGGTAGTAGGTCATCACCTGAAGGTATCGGTAGGAAACTGAGTGAGGAGGGGGCTGTAGTCCATCTATGTGATGAGGTACAGCAGATATTCAGGGGTAGGAAGAAGGATGAGTACGTAGGTGCTTTAGTAGACCTCTGGAAGTCCTCATTCACTAAAGCCCCCCTCACAATGGCTAGGAGATCGACTAAGAAGACCATCGACATACCCTCATCAGCTAAACTAACGATTATATGGACAACAACTGAGGACGACATAGATAAGGTGAGTGAGGTAATAGATACAGCACTCCTCAGGAGGTTCTTAATAATTAAGACCTCGGCTGAGGTAGACCCACTAACTACTGGTGAGGAGACTGATTGGACTGAAGTCTTAGGGGTGATGAAGTTCATCGACTCATTCCACTGGAGGTTCTATCCAGAGATTGATGATATGGTGGTGAAGTTCAGAGACAGTATTATTGAGTTGTTCGAGGATAAGCCGTTGATGAAGATGATATTAAGTGAGTACGGCGTTAGGATAGCCTGTGTACTAGCCCTCGACAGGGTAGTCTCAGACATACTGAAGCAGGCTCAGAAAATGTTCAGTAAGACAGTATTCGTTACTGCTGATGGAGTGTGGAACCAGTTAGTTACCGCCCTTCAAAACCTACTCATCTCAAATCAGCAGAAATTAGCTGACGCATTCGTGAAAGCCGTTGATGATCAGACCCCAGTTGTATACAGATCAGAAAGTGAGAAATTCACTTCTGATGAGAGGATCATCGACACGTCAGATCTCATCAGATCTGATATACTGTCGAGATGTACCTCCAGTATATCTACCCTCCTGTCGAGATATGTGTCGATGAGTGTCTATCAGAAATCCCCCTCTGTTGATGTTCATGCAATGGTCGATGAGTTGATGTCCTTCATGGAGAGAAACATTTGGCGTTCACCAACTATAACATCTGAAAGCATGAACGTCATTGATGTTAGAGTCCCGCCTGAGTACACTGTCCTCGGTATGACTGTAACTGCTTTAGCCCTCGTAGATACTTCAGATATGGTTAGGTGGTTTGGTTGGGATGAGGACTGGCTCTACTTCGTTAAGAAATGCTACGAGCTTAGTGAGAGGTTCGGTGAGTTCAACATCAGGACTTTAGCTAGGTATTTAAGTAGGTTGAATAAGTACTCAGTCATCAAGGAGTTTCTGGAGAGGGCTTTAGATGCTGGTTACCTCGAAATAACTAAGTGTGAGGATGCTAAGGACATCACCAAATGTTGGTTTAGGGTTGTTAGGTAATGCCTCTTAAAGCTGTTAGTAAGTCCTTAGGTAGGTCTGTCTACGCGTCTGAGGTATGCCGTGATCGCGGGGGTCATGGTGGGTTCGTATGTCCTAGGTGTGGTGAGGTGATGATCTTACGGTGTGGTAGGAGGAAGATACCGCACTTCGCCCATAAGGCAGGTCACTACCACGGTGAGCCTGAGACTGCTGAGCATGAGGTTATGAAGTCCTTCATGGCTGAGGGTTTGAGGAAGTTGTGTGAGGATGTAAGTGTTGATGAGTTGAGGGTTGGTGATTCATATCCAGACGTCCTCGGCTTTAACTGCAGGGTTGGTGGTAAGGTAGTTAATATCGCGTGTGAGGTCCAGTACTCACACATACCTCTTGAGGAGTTTAAGTCTCGGACTATCACACTCTCTGATAACGGCTTCTACGTACTGTGGGTGTTCAACGCATTGAAGCATTTAAAATACAGTCAGAGGAAGTGGTTTATGGTGTCTGCCCTGGCTAAGAGGTTGGCTTCAGGGCTTTACCACGGTAAGATATACTTCCTAGACCACAGGAACGGTAAATTCGGAGTGTACGTCATTAGGAAGTTATCTGAAGGTAGGTACGTCTACGGACTCTGGGGTAGTTTCTGGGGTAGGTTCCCAGAAGACTTCACCATATACCCTGATGAGGAGGCAATCGATTTAAAACCTGTTAAAGTCCTTAAGTTATTCCCTATTAAGAAGGTGTTTTAAATGAGGTTTGAGGATGTTACCTCAAGGTCTTTCTACGAGTCTTTAATTTCGTCTGTTGTTGGTCAGGAAGTACCTAAGGACGTCAGCACTATATGGGTTTCAGAGGTTACTAAGTGTTTAAGGCAGTCCTACTTCACTAGGTTGAAGCCTAGGGGGTTTACAGGTCCTCAGGCTGTTAAGGTATTCATAGGTAGGTTAGTTCATGAGGGCTTAGAAACACTCCTTAAGTCTAAGTACAACGTAGTTACTGAGTTGAGGGTTGATTACAGGGTTGAGGACTTCAGGATTGTCGGTAGGGTTGATGCTGTATCATTAGGTGGTGAGGAAGTCATCATCGAGTTTAAAGTTGTTGGTGACGTTCCTTCAGAGCCTTACTTAGAGCATGTTAGGCAGGTTAAGTACTACGGTGTCCTAACAGGTGTTGGTAGGGGTGTACTGGTGTACATCTCTAGGGACGGTCACATACTCCCATATATAATTAGGTGTGGTGATGTTAGGGTTAAGGACGAACTACTCAGTAGGGCTAGGGAACTACATAACTCACTCAAGTGGGGTAGACCGCCGAAGCCTGAGAGGGATACATCATGTATTAACTGCCCCTACAGGCTAGAATGCTTTAAGCAACTATGAGTTAAACCCCCGTTTAATGAAGATTTATATTTTTCTAAACCCTATTCTAGACTGGGGTATGTATGGTTAAGAAGATGGTCGTACTCTTAAGCGATATTAAATACGTTGATGATTCACTAAGGACTTACGTATATGTCTGCCCTTTCTGCCTTAAGAGGATAGTCAGTGATAGTAGTAGTAGGGTGGTTGCAGGTATTAAACTACATATGAGGCGTAAGCACGGTGTTGAGGTAGAGGTCCCAGGTCCACATTGGTGATTATGGTGATATGATGTTCAGTATCTCAGATAGTGTTAAGGGGAAACTCTATGAGGTTAAACCAAGAAGTATCATATACCTATTCAGTGGTGGTAAGGACTCTTCCCTAGCATTACTACTGACTAGAGACTTCGTGAGGGACCTATGTAGTGAGATCGGGTGTAAAGTACATATACTGTACGTACTAATTCCTGGAAACACACATCCCCTAAATACCTACGCAAGTTCTTTAGTTATGGAATGGCATAAGAAAAACTACGAATTTAACACTATCTACAAATGCGTTAGTACTGTTTTTCAGGAATACATCATAGAACACAGTCTTCACTATAAAGGTCGTAGACTATGCTTCCACGTGTTTAAAGACCAGATATTTAGGGAGGTTGAGAACATATTACCTAAACCTCTAGTTGAAGTTGATGGTATGAGTCCTAACGATAGTAGATTGCGTGCGAGGACTATAAAAGAAGAACTAACATATGTTGAGACATACCATAACACACGTTTCTGGGCTTGGCACCCACTATATAATCTAAAACTAAGTAGTGAGGAGAAACTAAACATACTTAAGCAATATCCTGAGTTCAACTACATAGTGAAACTATATGAGGTATTCGGGGATAGTCTTAACTGTGTGTTCTGCCCATATAGAGAACTACCAAAGTGTGTTAAGTATGATGAAGTAGAAGACTTCAGTATAATTAATGAATTCATAAATAAATACTTAAGAGAAAGAAAAATACGTAAGAGATTCTCTAAACTCAATACAGTTAAGCTAGATGAGTGGTTAGGGTGATATGATGTTTAGGCTTAAGTGTCCTGTATGTGGTAATGTGTTGGTTGCTAGGGTAGTAGTTGATGTTGATGCGACTACAATCACGTACAGATGTGACATTTGCGGGTTTGAGTTGGTGAGGGTGTTCAGGGGTAAGGAAATCAAAGTTAGGTGTTAATCATGGATATAGTTGGTTCTATAGTTTCATTAGTGTTCTCATTGTTTATCTATTATACATTATACTACATATTTAAAGATAGTGTGGTAGCGTGGTTAGTCTTCCTAATACTCACATTTACAATCATAGTAATAGCCTGCAGTATCTCATACATCAAGAAAGAGAGTAATGATTAGGTGGTTAGATGATTACGTTGATTGTCTTCGTTGTAGTCTACGGGATTACTAAGTATGTCTTAGGGTTCGGGGATGTTGAGGCTATAGGTGCGTCACTAATTATGTCAATCACTGTATTAGAGTTATTGATAGAGTTCTCATTAACTGATCTGAGGGAGACTATTAGGAAAGGGTTGAAGAAGATTAAGAAATTATGTGATGAATTAAGCATAGATATAAGTAAATGTGTTAGTGAGGATTAGAAGTATGATGCCTCTCAGTAAGTTACCTACGGTTACTTCTGTTATGTGGCACCCTAATCCTGAGCTTAGGGCTAGGTGGTTGAGGCAGTACGGTAAGGACAGGTTTACTTTTGAGGAGGCTTGTGTAGCTCAGAGCTTCCCGAACACGTGGTTGTTTCCTCCTCAGAAGACTAAGAAGTGGAAGTGGTTGGCGGAGGCTTTCCCACCTAAAGTTGCTGAACACCTCTTCAGAACATACGTTAGGGGTTCAGGACTCACTCTGCTAGACCTCTTCGCAGGTATTGGTGGTTGGGGCTTAGGTGGTGTGTGGAGCGGTCTCTTCAGTAAGGTTGTGATGGTTGAGATAGATAGAGAGAAGTGTAAGTACTTAGACATGAACTTCTCAAGACTCAACATAGATTATGAGGTACTCTGCACTGATGTTAGGGAGTTAGAATATGTTAAAGCAGACGTCATTACAGCAAGCCCTCCATGTGAGGACTTAACAATACTTAGGTATATGTCTAAGAACTCAATCAATAAGGGGACTATACCACTCACGATCACAGCATTAGAGTATGTTAGGAGGATGAAGCCTGCCGTAGCATTCTACGAGAACGTATATAATAGGGTGCTTGCAGATGTTTTAAGGAGGTATGGTTGGTCAGTTATTAAGTACGATATGTCTGAAGTAATACCTCAGAAGAGGGTTAGACTCATAGGTATGTACTCAACACCTGCGTCTTCTTATTTTTAGGTATAGTAGTGTGTATGCTAGTGCTATGACGTACAACAGCATGAATAGTAGGAAGTATAAAGTATTGTTCAGTACCTCAACCACCCTATCTATATAGCCTGAGATATCAACTATCATATATTCCTATATAGTATGTAGTAGGATAGGTTTTTATTTTCTGTGTGGGCATACCTAGCCAACCATCTGAACTTAACTATATGGATTGGCTCACCTATAGGTAGTTGCTGATTAAAGTGTAGTAGTATGTATGGGGACTTAACTAACTCAGCTACCTTCCTACCATGATCTATAATGTCTTTCGGGGTCCCTATAATGTAGTTGTACTCATCCCTCTTCCTGTATGTAGCGTTTTTAGACCAGTGTGGCGGGTCTATAACTACGCAGTCTATAGGTTTATCTATGATTACTTCATTACTCTTCAGTAACCTGTAGAAGTGGTAGACTGTTGTTTGGTGGAAGGTGTCTGGCTTCACAATCCAATCCCACTTCATCGGGTCTACACCTACTAATGTTCTCGGTCTATACATCACGTAGAACCTACCCCTACCGTAAGTAACGTCAAGTACGTCCCTAACACCGTACTTCCTAAGTATGTCTGCAACTACAGCTGATGATGGGTAGTAAACATATAAGTAACCCCTCCTCTGAATATCCCTCTGATCTATGAATTCCTCAACCACATATTACTAACTTATAAAGAGTTATATATTCCTTAATCAGTATTTACTTGGTGGTAGTGTGTCTTACGTATGGTCTCCTTCAGTCACTATAACTGTGGTGGAGTCCCTCAGCATTACTAAGGTTGAGTTATTCCCTGATAAGACTACAGTAAATGTTGGTGAGTCTGTTAAGTTCAGGGTTAGGGCTTACTTCAACAGGACTACAACTGATTACGATGTAGGGCAGTACATAACTACTGTAATTGCTGTAAACACTCAGGGAAACATAGTTAGTATGTGGTCTGAGTACCTTAAGTCAGGTATCAGTTACTATGAGTACACCCACACCTACAAATTCACGTCTCCAGGGACCTACACAGTCTGGGGTGGTGCTAAGTTAGGTGTTGCTGCGTATACGAAGTTAGGTTATGGGGGTGTATTCAGTGAGCCTGTAGTGATTACAGTACTCCCTGAGTACGGGGTTAAGGGTTACCCATCACCAGGTATCCTAGGTGATATAGCTCTATTCGGTTTAGGCTTCGTGGCAGGTGCTTACGTATATAAGCTCTACGTGGAGGGTAAGCTTAAGATACCTAAGATCGCTGTCGTTAGGTAATTAACATGTCAGTATCTCTGAGGGCTTCAAGCAATGTCACTTACGTGAACGTACCTATAGACCTGTACGTAGATGTTGATGTAGGTTTCGAACCCACTCCATGGGACGTTTACTACTACTACATTGAGTTAGTTATTGAGACGTATAAGGGTGGGAGCCTCTATAGGAGGGATGTTAAGTCCTACCCGTTAGAGGTTGGTAGGAGGTTCTATAGCTGGACTTTAAAGTGGTCTGTCCCTGAAGCAGATACTTACTCAGTTAGAGCTGGTTGTAGGTTGGTATCCATTCCACTACCCTACAGTTACGAAGGGTATGTATGGTCTGAACCCATCACTGTATCAGTTCAGGCAGTCCCTCCTGAGGTAGTCCCCCCTCCTGAAATACCCCCTGAACTCCTTAAGTGGTTAGGTGTTGGTGTTTTAGGACTCACTGTAGTTGTTGGATTAGCATATGCTTTGAGGAAGAAGAGATGACCTACGAGTTAGGTAGGTATTTAAACGTTCCTTGGGAGTCGGTAAGCCCTAACTACGATGTCAAGCCTAGTGAGTACTACTACGTAAGGTCTCTAAAGCCTATATCAGATATTGAGTTGTTATGGGAGATTCAGAGGTTAGGTCTTAAGGACATACCTGACTATGAGAGGGCGGCTGCTGAAGCATTATGGAATTCGGTTAAGGAGGTTGGTGACGAACCCTACTACGTATCAGTGTCTGTAACCCCACCAACTAGTGAGCAGCCCTACTGGATCATTGAGACTAGAGTTCAAGCACTCCATAAGGGTAGTACACCCATCATAGCTTTAATACCTATGATTAAGGAATTACTAGTTGCTCTAGGCTTCCTACTACTTGCGATTACCGTAGCTACGTTAGTGTTCACAGCTATTTACAGAGGTCCTATAGAGATATTCCCTAAGGAATTCAGCTACGCATTAATAGCTTTAGGCACTGCTACTACAGCAGTTGTGATCTACTCAATACTTAAACGTTAAGCGAATAACTCATAGAATTTTTTAAGTAACTTAGATAATTCAATAGCATTGTCTATTGAGTTCTCAGTAGCTACTCCAAGTAGTTTAGTTAGCCATGCCTCAAACTCGGGGGTTGCGTCATTAGCACCGCTGTACTTATGTGCTAGTTCATGACCTACAGTACTTACGTAGTGCTTCAGACATACTCCAGACAAAAGGCTACACATCTCCTTCAAAGAAAGGACGTTTAATATCACAGCATCTATATCCCTCCTATACATACCGTATACTTCAGGATCCATCACAGCATACAGTATCTTAACATCTTTGAGATATGTTCCATACACTTTCCTCACCACCTCCTCAAGTATTTCTACCTTCTTCCTGAGTTCAGGCTCTAGCTTCTCCTTAGGTATGTACTCCTTCAACATACGGTCTAAGTGCTTCTTAATCCTCGACTTAACATCTAGTATGAGTTCAAATGTCCTACCTATTAACTCTGGACAATGTATGTATTTGATGTGTAAGTACTGGGCAAGTTTTAGCAGGTCTCTACTCCATACAACTACTACATCCTCACCATACACTTCATTAAATACCTCAATCAATACTCTTAACTTATGAGTTGGTATATATAGAAACATATCAAACTCTACCTCAAAGAACTTAGATCCCATCTCCTGACATGACTCCAGCATACACCTTATGAAGTTCTTAAGTAGGTTCTTAGCTCGTACATCACCTTCGGTAGCACTATCAACTACTAACTTCCACAATTTAGCAACATCATCAACTACTGATGAAGGTGACGGTATCCTCCTAGACTCATCAAGTTTTATATCGAATAGATTATATGAGTAACACGCATCACGGTCTGGGAATACCTCACTTGCTTTAGTTGTGTAGATGTCTCTAACGTATATCCACCCCTCACCATCAGTACATTTCTTATCAACTACATCATACCAGAAGTCCTTACCCTCTATACTCGTTATAATACATTCAGGACTTACCTCACGAAGTCCTTGAATAATATATCTCCTATACCTCTCACATAAGTTCACCATAGTTAAGTATACTTCAGTACCTACTACAGGTTGTTTTGCTTTCCTATAACATATACAGAATATCTCTGTAGGTACTCCATCAATAACTTTAGTTGCGAATATAGGCTTAATCTCCTTATCACCAGATATTATGAAGGTGAATATCCCTCTAGCAATAGCTGATAGTAAGGCTATCTTAAGACCTTCACCGAACTTACCCCTCTGCCATGGTTGCTTCTCTGAGACGCCTATCAGTAAGTTACGTATTGATAAACCCCTACCCCTATCATATATCACTATGTTGTTACGTCCTGGCTTGCATAAATACACTGTAGGTCTCCCACCCCTGACGAGGTGTTCCTCATCTAATGCGTTCTGAATTATCTCTCTGAAGATCTCCCAATAACTCCAACCTCTGGTCTCAGCATACTTCTTAACCATCCCGTACTCAATAGCATCCTCATATCCTAGCTCTATACATTTCTCCTTACAAACCATGACTAACCCCTAAGTAATTTAATTATTAGGAATGTAAGAGCTATACCTGCAGCAATTCCTACGATAATTAATGGGTATTCCCTAACTTCCTCAACCTCTAACACAGCCTCAGGGTCGTACTCCCTAACCTTAGCTACGTACCTCTCAGCCCGTTCACGTGTTGGGAATGTAGCTACTACGTCTCTAACACCGT
>Ga0197144_100863_pt1 | contig 10822 bp, 15 predicted proteins | sample GBS85_MetaG_FD_148670 | JGI IMG/M metagenome (GOLD analysis project Ga0197144, IMG submission 148670) | Sediment microbial communities from Great Boiling Springs, Gerlach, Nevada, United States - GBS 85_MetaG | ecosystem: Environmental > Aquatic > Thermal springs > Hot (42-90C) > Sediment...
CCTCATCCTACGGCTTAATTAAGGTTCCCCGAGTTATGAGGAATATTTTCACAAGTCTTCACAACACGTTCCCCTACCAATTTCTAAGGCAGTACATCATCCCAACGCTTTTACCGAACCGCTCTACATTACATCGGTAATCTCTAGCTAGGACCTTTAGAAGCTTTGATAGAGGTTCGCTAGAAGTGTGGTATTCAAGAACTATTTCCTTAAACACCCTAACATGCTCATAGTCGTTAAGTATTACATCGAATTCGCAGCCCTCGCAATCCATTTTTAAAATAGCATCATGATTAACGCCATACTTGCTTACCATACCAGCTAGAGTTATTGCAGGTACCATTACATCACACTCGCCAGACCTATGATATGTCATTGCAGCTATTTTAATATCAACGTTCTCAATACATATTTTACCAGGTTTACTCGCCAAGCCAACGTTAAGTGGTACTACTACGTTTTCGAGACTATTAAGTTTTATATTATCAAGCATCTCCCTAAAGGCATTTGGATGAGGCTCTACGGCTATCACTCTCCTAGCACCCCTTAAGGCAAAATAAATGGCTGAATCACCGATATAAGCACCAATGTCGACGACATCCCTCTCTTTACAATTCAAAGCTTTATAAACTTCCTCATCAAAGATTTCAACTATAGTATCACGCATACGTCTAAACTTAATGTTGTTCTTAACCCAGCAGTTGCAAAAAAAGTATCATATATCCAACCAAACAATTTAGCCCAGGTCTCTGCATCTCTAATACTACTAACCTCTATATCGTTCACAAACAACTTGCCATCAACACATTTAATAGATTTAATAAGCCCGCGTGAAAACCTACTAACAAACCTTGCAAAAACCTCTGGATCTATCTCAAAAATGCATTCACCAACCCTAGCTCTAAGCCTAACATTAAAACCCGTTTTCGCAAGTACATACTCAATTAGTAACGAATACCAGTTGCCAAATAAGTAACGAGCGGCAAAAGCTCTTCTAATCTTTCTCAGCACCTCACGAGCACCTTTCCATAGGTTCTTAGCTTATTAGGTTTTAATAGCCTTATCAATCTACATCTTAATACGAGTCTACTTATTTGTGTTCTCTTCCTACTCCTAAACTGCGTTAGTATGAATTCAATGATTTCATAAAAAGAGTACGAATATATTGCTTTAGTGATGGTACATAGATTGAGACCGTGCTGTTTCTTGATGAGGCAGTCCATGATTGAACGACGTGGAATGATCAATGGTAAAGAGAATGTGAAAACCACCATAAAGCTTTCCTTACTATTAAATGTATAAAAGGATGCAAATAGTACTCTATAAATTCTAGCAAGGCGTAGAATACCATTTTACGAGCAGAGATAGATCCGCGAGATCCATAATGAGCTATGAAATACTTCTCAGGTAATTCAAGGACCTTGCCGTAAACTACGGGTAATTCGCGAACTAATCCGCGATACAATACTGATCTTTTGGTAAGATCTGATTTGTCTACCTGAGCTGGAACCAAGTATTACCTGCTTGCATTTAGCATCATAGTATACCCTCATGGTGCTTAATGCTACAAATCCTCTTTATCGACTCTACCAACGAGGTCCCTAAGCTCATTCTTTACTTTCTGCTAAGCAGTTCATCGTCGTCTAAGTAAAGTACCTAGTCATAGCTAGCCTTCTTTAATGTAAACATTCCGTCAGGTTCTACATGACCCCATGGTTTTCTCAAAAACACCTTAGCTCCACAGTTCTTAGCTATCTCTATAGTATCGTCAGTACGATACTGCTACAACAATATCCTCCTTAGCTACGCCTACATTCGGCTTAAAGCACGTAAGGTCTATGGGGGGTAGATAACTACCGATGTTGAGCCGCTGCTGAGTTCTTCAGGGAGGTTAGCGGTCCACTTACTATTGACTACTATAGCCCTGCAACTACGGAGACATTTATCGCTAAGTCCATAGAACCACTTTCTAAGAGGCTGTACGTAGAGCTTCTAAAATAAGCTATTAACATACTTAGGGTCTATACCGGCACAGAGAGGAACCCTACCGAGAAGGAGTGAACAACGCATACGTCAGCCTCAATCTCTGTGATGCTTCTAATTGATACCACGTATACTCCACGTTTACCTAAAACCCTTACTAATCCTTTATCAAACCAGTTCGTAGCCAGTTTAATGCCCATAAATTTCACCTCTAGATTAGCACTACCATGCAGGCCTCAGTTATAAACCACCAAGCAGTCTTACCCAGGAACCCACCAACATCTACTACGACATAGTATCTACCTTCAAAAACATAAACCCTATCCATAGCTAACATGGTACATCTCCTCGGTCTCACTTCCAACTTTTACGATGAGTTATAAGAAGCCTCGCCTGCGGCGAATGGTAGTGCTATCACATTTCTTATTCCACTATACTTAAGAGAGTTGTACAATATGACGAAATTGTTTGGAGCTGGTTCTAAGGCAACAACTAGTTTACATTTATCGGCTATTCTGAATGTGTAAAAGCCGTAATGCGCGCCTACATCAACACATACACCACCTTTAGGAATTTTTATCTCAACTAATCTATACATAGAACCGAAGTATACATGAGTTAAAGCCTCATCAAAATCTTTGTGCAATCCATCAGATGGTATAATAACTCTTTTCCTGCTACTCAGCGGTAAAGCTACGTGGGTCAAGAAATTTCTGAAAACCACAAAAACCAAGATAAGGATGTTTCCTAAATATGTGTTAGGGAAACTTCTACGAGACGAATTACGATAATAACCTCCCTTCAGCTTTAAGATCGATTTGACCATTCCAAGAACTTCATTAAGAAACTCATTCGTAACGTCCAACAGACTCACGTAGGTGCACCATACTAGCACAGACGCTAATAAACTTAACGTACTGCATAGCCTAAGAAGCATCTAGTCCTTCCGCTGATTTTATTCTCCTTGCCGAAACAGAGACGGCTATCCTATAGTTATAGTGGAAGGTCTTAGCTCCGAATACTTTATATGCTCTTCAGCTGAAGTCAAAATCCTCCTGAACTCTAAGGTTTGGGTTGAAGTTCGCAACATCCCTGGAATCTTTTCTGAATGCTATGAAGTGGCCCGTAATTTTCCAGGCATCCCTCCAATATTTATCATATAAAAATGCTACGAGGTTGTCTATGAAGCCTGAGTCTATATATACATGGCCAAGATGCACTATTTGTATCGTATTAGATTGCCTAAATATATTTAAAGTGTAAGCGATCGCTTTGGGGGTGAGAATGGTGTCAGCACCGGTTCTAATGATTACATCTCCCTTTGCCTCGTTCGTAGCTATAAAAGAGGCATAACCTACTCCGGGTTTGTCCACTTCGATTACGTGCGCCTCAAAGGAGTGGGCTATCTTAACAGTGTTATCATTTGACATGTAGTCTGTCACTATAACTTCAAGGTTCCTATAGTGGAGGAGCCTTAAAAAGGCTAAAAGCCTTTTAACGTTCCTCTCCTCATTTCTCGTAGGCGCTATCACACTCATAGAGACATCATCCACTTCCAGGTACCTTCAAGAAAAGAAGATGCTCTCCCTGTATCGGTTAAACATCTCATCCACCTCGTTAAAGATCTTAAAGGTTACAGCAATCTTTAACAAATCGAAAACCGCTTTTTAAGCATCGCTAATAACCTGTTACATTGATTGTCTATGATACTTTATCTTTTCGTCGATAATGGCTGAATTAATCTGGGCAATTCATTTAATGTCTCTTTAGCGCTACTCCCAGTTGTGTCGATTTTATATGCTCTGACGAGTTTTGCTATCCTGTCTAGAGTTTAAGTTGTCTGTGCAATAAATCGCGACTGACTTTCCCCTTCCTCCTCTTTACCAGTTCGGCCTCAGAGGTCGTTACGTAAACCCTCACATCTGCCTTCATCGATAGGGCAAGCATGAATCTAACCTCTAAACTTCCTAAATAGTTCGTGTCCCTTGTGGTAAGCGAAACCTAAACTAGAAAAGTCTGATATGAATCTTTCAGCTATAACCATGTAGCCTAAAAGGCTAGGCAACGTGAATCTAAATAAGCAGGATGGGTAGCACTGATATGAACTCTACTAATTGCCATATTCTCTTCGCACTATCCGGGATCGATATTCCGTAGTAAGGGTTATCGAATCCTCTAAAAAAGCGAACTTGTATAGAAATCTAGCCAGCAGAGAAGCTAATGTGTGGTACCTCTCGTCCATGGAAGCCTAATCCTAAATCCATCCTTATAAAGTCTTTCGGCTAAGGCCCTAGCTAGAGTGCTTTTACCGGAACCGTCTGGTCCGAATAAATATATCAAAGGGACTTATGAATACCAAATTGTTCATAAATGTGCGAAAGTTAGGAGGTATTGGTAGAGAGCTAAATTTGAGCTACTTCCCACTTCTTCATGTATAAAAAGCTCAGATCAACTCTATTAAGCATTGCCTTCTGAACATTTCCGTTAACATGCCAATACCAAGTTACAATTGAATTATGTGAGCTATCCCTCAGCCCCTAAAATTATTTCCTTAAGCCTTGTAACCACATAATCAATATCTTCCTTAGTAAGAGAGTTTCCACTCGGTAAGTTAATTCCTCTTTTTCCGAGACTCTCTGCTACTGGATAACTTTCAAACCCATAGAGGTCTTTGTAAGGGGGTTGTAGATGAATAGGGTGGAAAGTGGCCCGTGTTTCAATACCGTATTCTTCTAAACGTTTCATCACCTCATCCCTGATATTTTCATCTACTAAGATTGTATACATCCAATATACGTTCTTAGCCCAAGTTGCCTCTGGAGGTAAGACTATGCCTGGAAGATCCTTTAAAAGGGAATTGTAATATCTCGCATTTTCCCTCTTTCTTCTAATGAACTCATCAATTCTCTCTAGTTGTGCTAGACCTACTGCTGCTTGGAGGTTTGTCATGCGGTAATTATATCCAACAACATCATGGATGAGCCATTTTCTTAATTCGGGATTATAGCCTTGATCACATAACTTCCTTATTTTATTTGCTAGTTCGTCGTCATTAGTTGTTACCATACCTCCTTCTCCGGTAGTAATTATCTTATTCGCGTAGAAGCTGAAACAACCAATATCTCCTATTCCCCCCACTTTTCTCCCCTTATACTCCGCTCCATGTGCTTCAGCACTATCTTCAACAACATATAGATCATATTTTTTCGCAATCCTCATTATAGGATCCATATCTGCTGGATGTCCGTAGATGTGAACTACTATGATTGCCTTAGTTTTTTCATTAATCTTCTCCTCTATCTTTTCTGGATCTATATTCCAAGTGTAGGGTTCAGAGTCCACCAGTATAGGCTTAGCTCCTAAATACTTGACCACGTTGGCACACGCTATCATTGTGAAAGTCGGTAGAATGACTTCGTCGCCAGGTCCAATATCTAAAGAGGCGAGAGCTAAGTGAAGGGCAGCTGTTCCGCTTGAGACAGCTATAGCGTGCTTTACACCAAGATAAGAGGCAAATTTATCTTCAAACTCCTTGACGAATTTCCCCTTTCCGGAGATCCAACCAGTTTTTATACATTCTAATACGTATCTCTCCTCGTTGCCTGATAAATCAGGCGTAGCTAATGGTATTCTCCTTAATGGCATAATGATGAACCCCTATTTAGCTCGAATATAAGGATCCTCGACATTGAATGTCCTCATAAAACTCTCCTCAAGCTTTCTGTCGGATTCATCAAAAGTCGTTACAGGTTTGCCAGTTTGCTCCGCTAAGTAGCTTTGCATGATTACCTTTACCGCTCTATACCCATCGTAACTGGTAGGTTTAGGGTGGAACCCCCTTTTATAATTGTTAATGAAATCCTCTAGCTCAAGGTCATACGACATTTTTGGGTAAGAGGTATAGTCTTCACGTAATGGTTCAGAGCCGCTCTTTCCGTAGATTAGAATTGCCTTAGACCATCTCGAATCCACATGTATATAACCATCTTCTCCGTGAATCTCAAAGTACATATATCCTGACAGCTCAGTCCAAGACGAGTGTATAATAGCAGTCCCACCATTTGAGAGACCATAAATAGCTATAGCGTTATCTTCGACACCTTTTAAATGCCATTTTAAATTGGCACACTTGCACATGTAGCATTCGGTTATTTCATCAGCAAGGTAGCGAATTAAGTCTATAAGGTGAACGCCATTATCTAATAGCGTACCTCCTCCTATCATGTCTTTCTTCGTATACCAATCCTTTCTTAACAAGTGAAGTCCTTCATTACCAATCCATCCCCTAAAGAATAGAATTCTCCCCAGGAATTGCTCTCTAATGAGTTCAATAGCCTTCATCACATTAGGAAAATATCGCACGTTTGAGCCAACTTTAAGCATTTGCTTGGTCTCTATTGACTTCATCAACATTTCACGGGCTGACTCTATGTTCATGCTCATGGGCTTCTCGCACCATACATCCTTTCCAGCATCAAGAAGTTTGATTGTTAATTCTTTATGCCAATTATTTGGAACAGCAACTATGGCTACATCATAGTTTTTTTTAGAGAGTAGTTCCTCAAAGCTTACTACTTCTGCACCAGTACTTTTTCTAATATCTTCAGCGATATCCCTATTGATATCCACGACATAAGTTAGATCTGCACGATTGCTCCTCATGATGGCGTCAATTCGCTTTCTACCAAACCCCCCGACCCCTATTACTGCAAATCTAACCCTATCCATTAAGAGCCACCCTTAGCTCTTTGCATAAGTACGCATAAGACTTATACGGCTTTTGCCACAACAGCTACATTCCATGTATCCTCGGATGGAGGTTTATCTAAAAATGGAAACTCACAAAACTTTAAAACTTCGAAATCCGCCTCATTAAGGTAATGAATTAGCTCTTGGGGGAATAGGTATCTCAGCGTATGCACTTCATGAACTTCATCGATAACTATATTATCTTTAATTACAACTAAATAGTAATTTGACTTCTGTGTATGTGTGAATGTATTTAACTCGGGAATGACCATTCTGATGACTTTAACCCCGCCTTTTTCTACGATCTTAATTCTAGCGGAGGGTTTAATGGATAGCACGGCTGGCCCATACCATGTATCAAATATGAATAAAGCGTCACGCTTGAGATGCCTTCTTATGTTCCTAAACGCTTTAATTAAATCATCAGTTTCTACTATATAGTTTATTACAGCGAACATGCATATACACGCATCAAACTCCATGTTAAAAGAAAAGTCTAGGATATCAGCAACATAGACTTTAGCATTCAAACCATGCTCTTGAATTTTTTTCTGAGCGATTTGCACCATGTGCTCTGATTTATCAATCCCTACTAATTCGTAACCCCTTTTAGCAAGGGGTATTAAATGACCTCCTGTTCCACAGCCTAAATCTAATATTCTGATGGGTTTGATGGATGAGTATCTCTGAAAGACCTCTTCTATAAAATTACATTCCTTCTCGTAATCCTTATCCGAGTAAAGGACATCATAGTACTTCGCGTATCCAGGTCCGAAGGGTCCCATCATTAGAGGGCACCTTTGATATCTTAATATTCCTTTGACCTGTATTCTGCTACTCTCCGGATTATTTCTTCGATCCCAATTTTTGGATACCATTTTAGGATCTTATTGCTCTTTCGAGTGTCTGATACTTGGTCTAAATATGTCCTTTCCATCTTAGTATGTATTACTTGAACTTTTTTCCCGAGAACTTTCATCACAAGTTCAGCTAGCTGATTCATACTAATTGGATTTCCGCTACCGAGGGTAAATACGTCGTAAGGTTTATTCATCTTATCTAAATAGTTTATGCCTGCCATAAAAGCGTCTACGACATCATCGGGATGTAACCATTCACGTTTATGATCCCCCTTACCAAAAATTACTATAGGCCTAGAATTGAGGACACAATCTACAAACTCTTGTAGAGCATTGTATTCTGTTTGTCCTTCTCCAGCAATAAGAGGTGCACGAAATATTAAAGTCCTGATTCCATAGCAGACTGCATACGTACGTGCGATGTATTCTGCTGCCGCTTTACTTCCACCGTAGGGATTTTGGGGGTCAAAAGGAGTATCCTCATCTATTTTTGTAGCTAAGCCAAATGGACTAAAGCTGCTCATATAAATTACTTTGTTTATGCCTAATTTTCTACAGCTTTCAAAAACGTTAAGTGTCCCAAGAACGTTAACTTTGAAGTATTCATAAGGATTTTTAAAACTAGGATCACCCCCAACAAGGGCTGCCAAGTGAATGATTAAAGAAGGAGAAACTTTCTTGGCCACATCAACAAACGCTTCAAAGTCTGTTACATCAACATAATAGTCAGAGTCCCTTAGATCTATACCAATTACATTATATCCAGCTTCTTTGAACCTTCTCATGACATGCTTTCCAAGAAATCCTCCTGCACCTGTTACTAAGATCCTTTCAACCATTTACATCTCACCATTGTTACTTATATGGCAGGGACTATATAAATTTTTTCAACACGCTAATTAGTTGCTCGTATCTTTTGGGCCATGAGTTCTCTCGAGCTAAATTTCTTCTTTCCTCTCTTAACTTTTCATCGTATAACTCAAGCAGTTTTTTTATTTTTTCTATAAATGATTCTGGATTATAAGCTATTTCAACTATACCCTCCTTAGAGTACTTCTCAACTTCTGGTAATGCTGTAGAGATAACAGGTACTCCGCATGCAAGATAGTCATATAACTTTATAGGATCCATAGAAGAAGTTAGTGGATTTACTAAAAAAGGAATGACTCCGACATCCATAGAACATATGTAAAAGGGGAGTAATGAACGTGGCTTCTCACCGACATAGTAAAAGTTCGGTTTACTTAATAGCTTCTTGAATTCACGCATATCAGCTAAGACCGTTCTACCTACAAAGACAAAGTTTACCTCATTTAACTTCTCGACTAGATAGTTCAGCAATGGGAAATCTAATCTTGAATCTATCTTTCCTAAATACCCAACTATTCGGCCTGAAGGAACATCGGCAGGAGGAGGGAGCTTATTATAACTTTTTAAGAGGAGGCGTTCGTCTGCACCATCGTATATAAGAACAGTATTTGGGTTGTATTTTTCAGTCTATCGTATAAAACCTTGGACAATGTGATTACCAAATCTGCGTTCTCGCAAAGTATTTTCTCGCTAATTTCTACTATTTCCTTAGTTTTTTCGGTCGCAAAAAACCTGAAATCATCTTCTTATATCAACGATTAGTAGTTTTTTAGGTAAATGATAGATAACCTCTACCAACTCTGGATAGAATAGTTCATTAAAATCTACCCAGAGAATTGAATCGTTTGTGAAGGCTTTTCCCTTCAGCTTAGAAAGCTTCGCTACCAAATACCGTTTGTAAAGCTTATCGAATAGAGGATACTTCACGCTTAAAGTTGCTGGGAATGGACGATAAATAGCATAACGTCTCGATGGGATCATTAGTTGTTCAGCATAGGTAGAGCGATTTATCCATTCCTTCGCAAAGTATCCAAAAGTAGGGTGAGCATCCACAATGCTTACCATATAACCATCTCTTTTAAAAAGGCGGGCGAAATGATGGATCCGACTGGTAATAGAAGTCCAGGGAAATAACGTAAAGAAAGTAACTCGCTTATCCCCATCTCTCGTCTTAATAACTCTTCCGTTCTGCATAGACATGAAATTCCCTCCTATGATCCAATTTTAAAACCTTGCAAACGAAGCCCCGCTTCCGTAGCAACTCTATTATTTTACCTAGCAACTCTGGTAAATGCACCTCGATCAGTAAGCGATCTATCTTATCTAATGATTTCTCGGCTCCTTTAAGAGCTAGTAATTCAGCACCTTCAACATCTATCTTAGCGATGTCAACGTGTGAAATTCTCAAATTGTCTAGGATAGTGTCGATGGAGCAGGACTTGACGTAAACATACTCCCCAGGAAACTCCTCGCTCCACAATTCCTTGGCACTTAGTATGGAATGACTGGCTGAATCGTGTCCCTTAGATAGATATAGTTTTAACCTCTTTTCTCTGTCTGACACAGCTACATTTAGGGGAATAACATTGCGACAATCGTTCAGTCTAATGTTCATTAAGAGAATTTTGAAGTTTTCAGGATGGGGCTCAATCGAGATGATCTTTCCGCTTTGACCCACCTTTTTAGAAGCGTATACAGTATGTCTGCCATAATAAGCTCCCACATCTAAAACTATCCATCCAATGTCCGGCTTAAACCACTTTTCAAATAACTCTTTCTCGTATCGCTCATCAAAAATGCTAATTACGTCAAGCATGAACGGCTTAACTAGAAAGCTTGACCCATCCACTTCCACTACTACCTTGTACTCATTTAAATTAAATGTCTTAATTAATTTATGGTAAGTCTGATACCCTGTTTGAAGTCCGATACGGTCGAGAAACCTCTTTCCCTTTTCTCTTAACAATAACTTTAGGGGCAATCTAACTGTAACCAAATGCATAAGCTCGATTAATGAGAGCAGAAATTTAACAGGTTTACTGAATTTATCGATCTTCACCACATACGATAACCCCATCATTAAGCCCCCTCAGTAAAAACGAGATACGAGAATTTAAATAAGCTAAATTAGGAACTGACATAACAAAGTAGCCACCAGGCTTAAGAACTCAATGAATTTCTAAAAGTGCCTTTGGCTGGTCTTCAAAGGCTAAGTCTTCTAAAGTGTCTAAGAGCAACACGACATCAAAAGAATTACTTGGATAAGGCATGTTTAGAACGTCGCCTCTCTTAACAAATTCACTCTCATAATTTAAGTCGAGCCCCTCATTATTATAGCCTTTTCCAAGAAACTCTTCAAC
>Ga0197144_100868_pt1 | contig 10799 bp, 6 predicted proteins | sample GBS85_MetaG_FD_148670 | JGI IMG/M metagenome (GOLD analysis project Ga0197144, IMG submission 148670) | Sediment microbial communities from Great Boiling Springs, Gerlach, Nevada, United States - GBS 85_MetaG | ecosystem: Environmental > Aquatic > Thermal springs > Hot (42-90C) > Sediment | place...
GACGGAGGCGAGGCCGAGACGCAAGATGGGTCACGTAAACGTCACAGCCCCCACCGTAGATCAAGCAAAGGCCAAAGCCCGCCAAATAATCCAGCTTCTATATGGCAGAAACTTCCCACAGCTAGTAATGCGGCCGAGAAACCCCCCGCACCCCTAGCCCCCAGAGGCTGCATTCAACGGGGCAAACCCTTATAAGCCCGTTTCCTTGGCATGTTTGTGGACGGTTTCAAGCTCCAGCTCCTAACCGTAACATATTCCTAACTCTCCCCGCACTAATCAAAACCAGCCCAATCGCATAGAGCAATGCGCAACACCTAATCACCATGCTCAGACAACACCAGACCCGTTGACTTCGACGCTTGCATTTGCTTCACGTATAATTGCCCAGATCCGAATACGCCGAAGTCGCACATGTCACATACCTCAATATTCCCGGCTCATGATAATACTCATGAGCCCCAGAGGTGGCGACGGTTCTCCTAGGCCTTGGTATTGCCACAGCTATACTTACTGCTTTCATGATCCAAATCAATAAATATTAATAACTTTTCCAGCCTCACCCATGGTTAAAAGATATCTTGAATCCCCTACAGGTGCATTAATTTTGGCATTGATTATATGGGGTATTTCATTATTTTCATCTTACTATATTTTGTATAATTATTGTCTTCCATTAAAGTTATTTGGACCTAATAGATGGGCGTTTATTACTGTCGTTTTATCTTCCGCAATTGGCGCCCTTGTCTATCACACGCTCGCGAAGCGCTCACAACTAGATGAAATACGTCTCGAATACCGCTCTGGATTAATTTTGGGACTCACCGCGATAACAGGAACGCCGTTTGTCTTTGAGGATTTCGACATGGCAGTAAAGGTGGCCTCTGCCTTCGCCACACTCTTTTTCGCTGGTTTTATAATGGCGGGTATCATGCTCTTAGGCATTTTAAGAGATACCCGACAATCGTGTCAACTTTTTCAACAACAAGCAGAGAAATCAGGCAATCAGCCTCTGGCGCAACCTTCACAGCCAAATCATCAGCTTCAAAGTTTATCTCTAGACCTCTCGCTACTTCCTCTTCCTCAACCTGGTAAAAAATTGGTGATAGAGGTAGAAGGAAAGCACATAACGGTAATCGTCCAGCACATTGACAACAGCAATTAGAAATGCCTTGAACGAGCGCCATAGATATGACAGTCCAGCTCAACTATTCCAGCGAGCGACTAAGCCACGGCGCAAGGAACCACGTTTAGGGGATGAGATAGAGCACGTTCTCATTAGTACAGGACTCAATGTAGGATTCCAAGCAACTTAAGCCTTGATTAAACCAAGTTATAGAGTTTTCTTATCGCTGCCACAGCTCTTATACCTTTGTTTTTTATCTCCCACATCCAATACACAGCAACAAAATCGTCCATCTCACGTAAGGTCTTAATCAGCCTGTATTTCTCCTGAACATAGGGATACAGTCGGGCGAAGAGGTAGGCCTTGGCCACCTTCTCCACATTGGCGAGGGAGTCATCTATTTCGTACACGTGGCCAAAGAGCTCCCGCCACCACACAAGCCCCTCCGTGGAGAACGAGGCTACGCGTCTGCCTCCCTGGAGAAGAGTTGCCCTCCGCCTCCCGACGCGTAGCGTGATCATGTCTCTCTGCAGACCGTGCCTCGCACTTTTACGTCCAGGTTTTTAAACGCCTTAGCCAGCTCCGCGGCCTCTTGAGAAATCTCTCCCTCCTTCACCGTGAGGATGGCGGTGATAGACGCCTCGCCCCCCTCCGCAGTCAGCGTGGTGAGATAATTTCTTACAAGCTTCTCCACATCGCCAACGCCCTTAGCGCTCCACCTCGCCTCCACAGTCCCGTCTTTAAATATGGCCTCAGCCTTTGCATCCACCGGCTGGAGGCCGAGAAGCCTCAACTGTTCCAAAAGCCGCGAAACTGCCGTCGGGTCGCCGCCGGCGACAGCTAAACTCCTGGCCTGCACGCCGATACTCTCTGCTAACGGCCTCTCCACTTCTTCACACTTAACGGCGGTGGGAGCCACCTCCGGCGTAGCGATTTGCTTAGCCCTCCTCTTGGCCTCCTCTAAGAGCTCCACCACCTCCCTTGGCACCTCTTTCACAACCTTTATCGCCCTCTCAGGGCGGCAGTCTAGAAGCTCCCTCAGTCTGACAACCTCCTCGCTCTCAGGCAGGCTCTCGACCTCTCTAAGGCCCTGCGGCCAGTACCAGGAGTTCCCACAGGAAAGCGCTATTTTTCCCTCCTTGGCCAGCTCCGCCAGGGCGTCGGCGAGCGCCCTTTCGGGCTCCACCATGGGCAGGTCGGGATCTCTGTAGAAGTCCTCCCTTATATCCGCGATGTCTATGGAGCCGACGTTGCGCAGTCTTCTGGAGAGGTAGACGTCGTAGAGGTATTCGGCGTCCAGCGAAACGTATTTATTCACGTCTTCCAGCCTTTCCTTCACGGCGCTGGACACCGCCTTTCTCAACCTGGCCGCGGCCTTGTCGGCGGCTTCGTCCCGGGCCAGCTCAACTTTTAGCTGAAGCGACGCGAAGCCTTCGGGCATAGGTACGGCGAGTCTGTTGTACGAGTGGTAGAAGGCGTGGTAGAACTCGAGCATCTTCTTCTCGCACAGCTCCTCAAGCCTCTTCCTCTGGGGGCCCTCCCTGAGCTCCTTCAGCAGGGCTTCGCAGGCCTTTACGTACCTGGCGCGCTCCACCGGCATGCCGCTGTGTAGAAGCAACACGACCGAGTTGCGGTATATCAACCTCTCCAAGACGCCCTTGAGCTCGCCCGGCGGCTGTGCCCGCGGGTGCCAGATGTACAGTCTAAACCTCTTCTCGTCTTTTATGTCGTCTACGCTGTATGCAAACTCCTTGTGGAACGGAAGCTCCACGGCCTCTTTCAGCTTCTCGGCCTCCTCCTCAAGAACCTGATAAGCGTCGTCGGCCAGGACCGTGGCTTTTCTCTCCTCTAGTATTTTGTTTATATTCGGCTCCGCCGAGAACCAGTACCTGCCCCCCTCCTCCGAGAGGTACCAAAGCCTCTCAAGAAGCTCCTCAAGCGCCTGTCGGTATATCTCGGGGTCGCCTCCTCTGGGCTTTGCGGCGAGCGTGATGGCCGTCTTGAGGTCTGCGGCGTTTCTCCTGACGTCTCCGCCGAAGAGGGAGTAGAGGTAGAGGCCGGCGGCCACGCGGTAGTGATGTTCTCCAAGCTCCCTGGCCATTCTCAAGTCGTGTTCTATAATAGGCATAAAGTGAGGCCTCCCAACGCCAGCTGTGAAGAACTTCTTAAAGTCCTCTATGCCGAAGTCTATGTCGCCGGGGAGTATCAGGTCGTCGAATCTCTTCTGTTTTGCGAGGACGTGGTAAGCCACGAGGGCTAGGGTGTATATCAAGTCGCGCGTCCGCTGGAAGTCCGGGATGGAGGAGACCCTCTCCCACAGTGTCCGCATAAAGGCCGGGTGGAACGGGTAGGCCCTCTTGAGCTCCTCCGGCCGGGTCCACTCCTCCACAAACCACTCCCTCCACCTGTAGTAATACTGTGAATACACGCCAGCCACCTGCTCCGCCACCGATTCCTCCACCTTCGTAAACAGCCTTCTCCGCACAATGCCATAGACCTCCTCCAGCCTGGTGATGGGCACGTATTCAGCGCCGACGCGTCTAAGCACCTCCCGCAACCTATCCACCTTCTCATGGACCCAAGCGCTAAACGGCGTGGATTCGTCGGGGAGCGTGACGACAAGCACGTCCCGCTCCCTCAACGCGTCGTACAGCCTCCGGAAGAACAAAATAACGCCCTCGGCCAACGCGTTTTTCTGATCCGGCGGCCTCTGCTCCATCTGCCTGAAGTATTCGCCGATCTCGTCTATGAGGATCACCACGGGGAGCGTCGACTTGAGCAACGCCCCCTCCAGGGCCTTGGTCTCGGGCACCTCGTCCCCCCTCATATCAACGCCTAGACAGCCCCCCAGCCACGTCCACAGGGGCATGCGGAACGGGCTCACGGCCGAGGCGTCTAGCGCACAGACGGTGGCCTGCGGGCTACCGTACTCCATCGCCACCTCCCCCACCGGGCCCTTCGCAGTTCCGGTGAAGAGGAAGTAAAGCGCGGCGAGTATGTGCGTCTTGCCGCCGCCGAAGCCCGACCTGATGATCAAGACCTTGTCGCCGCCCCTCCCGCTGACTCTCTCCAAGACTCTGACCAGAACTGTGCGGAGGGCGTCTGTTAGGTACGTAGCTTCGAAGAACCTCTCGGGGGAGTCGTAGGGAGCCGGGGCGCTTCTGTTCAAGATCTTGTAGAAGGGCACTGCGACGTCCTCGCGGCTGAACCTCCCCTGCGCCACCTCGGGCCTAAGCTCCATGGCCAAACAACGGCCCCTCTTTAAAAGGCTTTCCGCAGAACGCCGCGGCGAAGTTCTTCACCACGTCGTCGCCCCCGGTTCCGTAGATCGCGTGGAGAGCCCTGCATATGTCGGAGAGCGTGTAGGTGAAGGACCCCTGCTCCAACAGCCTCTTGGCTCCCCTGACCCCGTCTCTGCTGAATACGCAGAGCAGTCGGTGGAGCACGTCCACGAGGTAGGGAGACTCCTTCTCCACCGCGTCGCAACGGTCTTTCCAGTCTAGAGGCACCGCCCTCTTCCCGTCTCCGCTCTTCACTTCGCGCACGGCCTTGCGCCTGACCAGCTCCTCCCTGGAGGCGAAGAGCTTGGTCAGGAGGAGGTAGGTGTCTGCGTCTAGGCCGTTTCCCGAGTTGTACACGTAGATGTAGAAGGCGGTCAGCTTGTCCGGCACGAAGCCGCCGAAGGCCGCCTCCACCGCGGCGGTGGCCGCCACCTGCTCGGCGAATTCCACCACGCCCTTCACGGGGTTGCCGCCCCTGGACTTCAACACGTCTACCTGCGTGGCGTGTTTAAGCGCAACGGCGTAGGCCGCCATCATCAAGTCCACGCCTCTGTACCCCTCCCTCCAGAGCTCCTCCACGGCCCTCCTCACCTCGGCCTCTATGCGCGGCTTAAGCCGCTCCACGTACTCCACCGCGCCCTCCCCCAGCCGAGGCCTGAGCACGAGGACGAGGGCAGACACCATGGAGACCTTCCCCCTTCCCTGGATGTCGGTGGGGGACTGGGCCTTCACGGGAATCACGTTCGCAACAGCGAAGCCGGCCTCGAGAAGCACGTCCAACGTGGCGATCCACGCCTCCTTCCTCGAATGGGCGAAGTAGACGACGAAGAGGCCGTCGTCCGCCAGGACCCTCCTCACCTCTCTAAACGCCCTCTTCAACAACGTCTTGAAGTGCTCCTCAGACCTGCCCCCGCCAACGCTTATATCCTCCGCGGAGCGGTCGCGCCACAGCGTCCAGAAGCGGAACTGCTCCGGGTAGATGTCGCCCACCACCCGCTTAAGCCACACGTACACGTAGTCGTAGCTCTCCGGGTACGGGATGTTGTCGAAATACGGCGGGTCGGTGACGACGAACTTCATGCTCTTATCGGGAAACGGCAGGCTGAGCGCAGAGCCGAAGACGGGCTCAAACGGCCCGGCCCCGTCCAACGCGTGGACAAGGAAGGCGAACCCGTCCAAGACGTCGAACAAGGCGCCCCACAGAGACCCGGAGCCCTTGGCGAACGGGTTAACCTCCACGTAATCCCAAGACATAGAAATCACCTTGTAAGCCAGAACATTCTTAACCTTTAGATAATGTTTATGCCACGACGTCAGTCTGGAGTTGTAGTCGGCTTGCTTCGCCGCCAGCCACGCGAGTACTGTGCGGACGTCGGGTTCAAGCCGTCTCAGCTCTTCCACGAGCTCGTTTAGGTAGAGGTGTTGCCGCTTGTTGAAGAGGTCGCCGAAGGTCTTGTAGCCGTACAGCGGCGGCAGGACGCTTCGGGGGTCGTTAGGCGCTATCAGCTCGGTTAGCCTCTCCGGCTCCGGGACCTCGTCGTACGCCTTTCTGTCCCTGTCCGTAGCCGGGTAGAACTCCTTATCCTCTGTCACTACCACCACCATCTTGTCGTTGTGGCCCATGTTCGTCCTGATGTACTCGTTGGAGATCGGGGCGCCGCATCTGGGGCACTTCGCCTCGCCTTCGCTTATGGTCTTAACTCCTTCGCCTCCCCGTTCTATCGCCACTTCGTAGTCATCACCGTTGTAAACAGGCCTCCAGTAGATCTTCTCTTCCGCGTCTAAGCCGGAATCCAGGACGAGCGGCACCCAAGCGCCGCACTTGGGGCACCTCACCTGTTTAGCCCATATGTAGTGGGAGATCCTTCTCCCGTCTCTGGGCGGGTAGTGTTTGGAGAGCTTCTTTTCTAACTCCAGCGCGACTCTGCAGCCGGCCTCTGCCAGCGGCCCGGCCTTCTCCGCTTCGCCGCTTTTACACATGGCCTCCATGTCGGCGCCGAAGCCCCTTCTGTATTTCCTCTTCAGCGCCTCCCAGGCCTTGAGGTCTATGAGCTCCTTCCCGCGGTCTCTTGCCAGCTGTATTGTCTTAAGCGCCAGCCACTGGACTGGGTTGTACTCAAGCGCGATGGCGCGGGCTCCCAGTCTCGCCGCCTCAAGCGGAATGGAGCCGCCGCCCGCAAAGGGGTCTAGGACAACGACGTCCCTCAGCCTTTCCCTCACCTCGGGCGGTGGGTTGTGCCAAAAGGGTTGTTTATCCCCGTCGAGCCCCAATGCCCTCTTGGCCAACTGGGGCTCTATGTCGGGTAAGAGGGCAGTAAGGAGAACAAACCGTGAAACGGTGAGGGGCAGACGGGCAAGAGACGTATACATCTCGAAATGCGGAGGCCTGGCTTTGCGTTCTTTTGATGCGGCCTCGTCTATTTTGCGTTTTATCTCCTTCCACTCCCCGGTGAGGGGTTTCTCAACTGCCACGTGTTATTTACGGGGGTTTAATTTAACTTCTGCGGTTGGTGAGGCCAGTTTCACAAAGTCGGCGTATGGTATCACGTATTTGGTCTGGGTTCTTATGTACTGGTGTATGTGGGGGGCGAGCGCGTCGCATGGGTTTTTGTATATTCTGAGCAGGCCGTTGTGGAGGTCCACCACGTAGAGGTATGTGTGGTGTTTCAGGATTTTAGCCGTTACGTGGCGGTCTGGTATTCTGCGGAGTTGCTCCTGCCGCTTGGCGCACATGGCGTCCCACTCGACGGGCTGGATGTGTATTTGGCTGTTTGGCGACGTCACGGTTTTTACCTCTATCAGCCGTATCTCGTGGGGGCATATGGATATCAGGTCTACCCCCGCCAGCGGCTTGTCTCTTAGGTCTATTATGTGGCACCCCTCCGCCTCTTCCCGACGTATGACGATCTCCTCGCCCTCCCTCCCCTGGCTTATGATGTCGGCGGCCCGCTCCACGCCTAGCGCCAAGTAGCCCAGCGGTTTGTAAAACGCGGTTAAGACGGGCGTCACGGATATGTCGGGCTGGCATGCCCTGTCCACCTGTTGGGCCCAGAAGCTCTGCTCCTCCACTATCCGCCTCCTCAGCCTCTCCTTCTCCCCGGGGGGCAGCCCCCGCCTCTTTTCCAGCTCCAGCAACTTCCTGGAGGTCTCCAGATACGCCGAGTGGAGCAGCTTCTGGCATATCTGCCTCGCCTTTCTTTCCAGCTCTCCCCGTATCTCTTCCACTGCGTCGTTAGGAGGCGGCGGCGCTTGGTCTGACTTGGCTACTTCCACGGCTATGTTTAGTATGGAAAGGGGCACCTCCCCCTCAGCGCCGCAGGGGGTGCCGCCGGGCTTGAAGTATGCCATGACCTTGGCCAGACTGTACTCCCTCGGTCCCGCCGGCGTGGGGAGGACGAGCTTGGCCTCGCCTTTGAGGAGCCAGAGGATGCCGTCTGCGAAGCAGGGCTTCTCCACCTCCACCTCCACGGCTTTCGGCAGTTGGGAGATGTGGTATTCCACCACTGCCCTGGCTAGGGGGTGCTCTACTGTGATCCTCTCTGGACATTCATCGCCGAAGCCGGCTGCCTCAGTTAGGCAACGGCCTTGGCAGAACCTCCTCAGCTTATCTGGAACGTATCTCACCTTTATGCACCCGTCCCTTTCCTCGTAGCTTCCGGGGTCCAGCGCGGCCAGCGTGTTTAAGACTAGGGTTTTCAGCTCGTCGTCTGTGACCACGTCCGCGCACCGCGGGTCGGCCTCTATCTTTATCCTGTCGCTTGTCAACAGCTCCTCCAGGTCTTTAAGGGCGACCTTCTGCCGCAACAGCCTGTCCACCTCGTCCTCCGGGCTTCTGCCGGCCAGGGCGGCCTCCACGATTTTCAAGAACTCCTTCTCGGTGGCCGCGTTGCCTAGGTAGTCGAAGACCTTGCCGAGGGCTTTTCTAATTTCTTCAATTTTCTGGAGGAGTACCTGGTAGACGCGGCCGTCTATGGTGTCCGCCACCAACATGTTGTACACAAAGACGGGCTTCGTCTGGCCGTAGCGGTGGACTCTGCCGATTCTCTGGTCTAGCCTGCTTGGGTTCCAGGGCAGGTCGTAGTTTATGAGGACGTTGGCCGCCTGGAGGTTCAGCCCCTCCGACGCCGCGTCTGTAGCCACCAGGATCCTGCCAGCGCGTCGGAACTTCTCCTCGGCGGCTTTACGCTCTTCCTCAGCCATGCCGCCGTGGAGAGTCACCGCCCCGCCCAGCTTCTCGGCGAGGTACTGCATGGTGTCGCGGTACTGGGTGAAGACGATGACCTTGGAGTCTTTATGCCTCTCCAAAAGCTCCAACAGCTTCTGGTATTTGCTGTCCGTCTTCACAGCTTCTGCCAGTTGCCTAAGCCTGCGGAGTTGCTCCAGCTCCGCGTCGACGGCGTTTACGTCGACGACGACGCGCTCCACGGCCTCTCTCTCCGACTTCACGTCGTAGGCGGGCTTCAGCAGTCCGGCCCTCATCTGTTGCAGAGCCTGTATCCTCCTCTCCACGGTCTTCTTTATTGCGGCGATGCTGGAGGACGCCCTCTTCTGAAACACCACGGCGACTAGGCCGAGGGCCCGCCTCTTTTTGCCCCTCGTCCGCCTCGCCGCGTCGTAGTAGTGCTTAACGTATCGCAGAACTTCGTCGTAGAGCTGACGCTCCTCCTTCGTGAGCTCCACGAGCACGGGCGGGCTTACGTATCTCTCCGGTATCCCAGCCTCCTCCTTTACGTCTTCCCTCAGCCTCCGCACCACTAGCCTCTTGACGGCGGCCCGGAGCTCGCCCTCGTCCACGGAGGGCTCTAGAAGCCTGAGCCTCATCACGAAGTCGTGCCGCTTGCCGTGGTGTGGGGTGGCAGAAAGGAGAAGCACGTTTTTCGCCTTGGAAGCCACGGTCTGTGCCGCGGCGTATCTCTGGGTGGGCCCTCTCGCGCCTACTGTGAGGTTGTGGGCCTCGTCGAAGACCGCCAAGTCCCATTCCTTCTCCGCATATTCCTCGAGATGTCTCTTGAGGTAGTCCACGCTGACTACTACGCAGTCTGCCTCGGGGTCTTTCTCTGCGCAGTATATGTCGAATTTCTCCGCGAGCTCCCTTCGCCACTGAAAGGTGAGGAAACGCGGCGTCACGACGAGGATTCTCCTAGCCAGACCGCGGAGCATCATCTCCTTGATTAAAAGCCCGGTCATGACGGTTTTGCCCAGGCCGACGTCGTCTGCCAGGAGGAGCCTCACGGCGCCCTCTTCGTACAGCCTTCTGAGGGCGTAGTTTACGAAATCCAGCTGGTAAGAAAGCGCATTTATCCTGCTATGAGACGGGTTCACACACGGCGTGTATTTAGTATGCAGATGTACCCGAAGTGCCAGCAGAGACAAAGGCGATAACATGGTACCTCTTCGTTCCGGTATATAAAAACATAATGACAATATTTTGCAATAACCTTGCTTAAACCGTGTATCGAACCCTTACTGCAGACTCTATGCGGTTTTCATGTTAGTGACAAGGACAAACTGTACGGAGACTTGGCGTTTTTAATAACAGCGGTGCCGTAACTCAGGATAAGAATTGATAAACCTTCACTTAACTAAATAACGGATACGCAATGTCTATAGTAAAAGGGATAATTATAGGAGAAGCGCTTTCATATCTCTGAAGGCGGCTACGTATTCCAATCTTTACTTTCTTGTTAACATTATTACTTTGATTTGAATTATAGTTATATATTGTCTTAGGCAAACTCTGTAATTAAATCTTTAACTCTATTATAAATCTTTCAATCTGTCGCAAGATTTATCAGCAGTATTGAAGTAGTCAGAGCGGCCAATAAGCTTTTTATTGTCTGTGTTAGTTAATCTATGCAGAGTCAAAGGCGTTTAGTCTTGATGTTCTTATTAGTGGTTCTAGTAGCTTCGACCTATGCACAATGGGTCGCTGAAACTACCCATGTTTCATTGTCGCTCTCTGACGTGGCAACACCACAGGTTGATGAAAGCGCGGTGTTGATATAAGTTGTAGATGTCAATGGCGTGTTGAGGTCTGACTGGATTGTACAAGTGTTGTATGGCGATATAATCGTGGCACAAGGCGCTGGCCAAGTACAAGCCGCCCTACCGCGAACAGACATCGTTGGCAACGTGTATAAGGTCAGGGTGGTCACTAACGCCGTCACTCCTGACGGCAAAGCTCTCGTCAAGGAGCAGACGCTTGAGCTCAAGCAGAAGGCGCTTGCCCTAAAGATACCCGTATCGACGGTGAAGGTCGTCGTGCAGGCAGTTGACGGCTTCGGCGCCGTACGTAACGACTGGCCTGTGGTGGTTGAGAACGTGGCCAGCGGCATGGGTCAGCTGGAGGTTGAGCTTGTGGAGGGTCAGCAGTATGTTGTGCGGGTGACCGGCCT
>Ga0197144_100869_pt1 | contig 10791 bp, 6 predicted proteins | sample GBS85_MetaG_FD_148670 | JGI IMG/M metagenome (GOLD analysis project Ga0197144, IMG submission 148670) | Sediment microbial communities from Great Boiling Springs, Gerlach, Nevada, United States - GBS 85_MetaG | ecosystem: Environmental > Aquatic > Thermal springs > Hot (42-90C) > Sediment | place...
GAGAATTAAGTCCCTAGTGGGTAGCTTCCTCCTCCCATCATACCATGTTCTCCATGGGCTTAGAACTCCTATCCATTCCCCTCTAAGTTTTTAAAACTCTCTACCTCTATGCCTTTCGACCTCCTCCTCGCCCTTGAAGGGCGAGGCTTTCAGTTGTAAAGCTGAGTTGGATGTGTGCAAGTTTAGCAAGCGGGGAGCCCATGCCTCCCGGTGCTAGTAGCAGGGCTGAAACGATGATGCCACACCTGTGGAGACATCGAGCGGTGAGGGAAGCCCGGAGGGCGTAGAACCCGCACCCTTCAGGGCGGGGAGCCCTCAGCGTGCTCAAGGTGCTTAAACTTTACGCCAAAAGACCGTGTTCTATACAGAGTTAAATCCCGGTAGTGCTTTTGACCTTATCCCCGACTTGATCATTATTTTAACCATGTAGTCTACAAGCTCGTCTCTGCTCACGTTGTTCTCCCCAAGCCACCTAACAGCTAAGGTAATACCATACTCTCTGTAAGGCAGGTGGTCGAGTAGCTTTAGCCAGAGCTCTAGAGCATCTCTAGCTGAAAGACCTACTGTAACCCATACCACAGTACCGTAGAGGTTATCGCTATACACATCTACACCGCAGATAACATCTTTACCCAATAGCTTCGCTATCAGATTAGAGGTGTAGTTTTTTAGTATCTGTTGAATCGTGTAACTTAATATTTGTTGAGTCGTTACCGTGAAAGACATTTCAATCTTCTTACCGCTTACCTCTTTAACATAACTAGTGCTTCCATAGTATATAGAGTAGTGTAAGGTTTGCTCAACATCAGGACTAGGTTTTATTGTGAATCCCGCGTGAGACTCATTAACCCAGTTAAAAGTACTTGACACTCTCTACACCTCCTCTAATAACTTTTTCAGAATACAATAACCAAGTCATCTCCCTCGCCACTATATACCGTAGCGCTCTGTGAATATCATGTTTAACACTTGCGTTTAGCTAATGTAATGTGTTAGAAATAAGTATTGTTGGATCCAAACATGAAGGGTTTAAGAAGCGCCCTCTGGCTCGTACTCAATTCCCAAGAGCTTTGAATTCATAACCACGAGCCCTACAAGGAGTAGGAGTAACAGGGTCGGAGACCTGGCCCGGGGCTAAACCTCCAGCATGGGGCATATAGCCTCAAACCCCCGTACTAGCAGGAACCCCCTTTGGGAGGGAGGGCAGTAGTAGCTCGTATAGCTCTTTAGTAAGTTTTAGTTTAAGTACTGGAGCTTTAGCAGTAGCTTAAGGGTTACTCGTAGGAGCTTCTCTTGTGCTCAGGGTAACCTCATATTGCTAAGAACTCCTAGGAATGAGGAAAGGTGTTGAGACACATTAATGGAAAATGTAGAGGAGCATGCTTTGGAGAAGGCTGATAAGTTCCTAGAGCTAGCAAGGAAAGTAGCGTGAGAGTATGGTGACATGCAGAGGCGTGGAAGTTAATATCTGCTAGCAACAATAACAGTTAGGCTTGTTCTGAGAAGGTGTAGAGAGAAGAAGACATCGGAAGACCGGAGAGCCAAAACAATGTTGATACTTGAGCGTAAGTCTTTATAATAACTAGCCTTCTTCTCATCAGCTATTTATAGATGAAGTTCACTCAAAAGTACCATAATTAAGGATGCTCAACTCTTTAACTCAACATATAAATCAGCAATAAATGCTTAGAAAATTGATTATGTGATGCTCCGCGTAATGTCCTTTTATCCACAAGACCTTATGTCCTCTAGTAGCTACGTCCATAATAGAAATAGATATCACTTTCCATAAGCTTCTTAGTAGGTTCAGCAAGAGCAAACACTAACATTAAGCTACTAGCATATAAATGTTGAGGTGATTGGTAACTTAGCTACCTAGTATCTGCATCTCACTTCTTACACTTAACGTTCGCGAGGTATATTACGGTGCGAATCCACGTTTTAGCTCTGCATCAGTTACTATAACGCACCCTATAGTGGTGCAGGTCTCCTAAGCAGCACTCAGGAAGATCCAAATCCCCGAGCCCGTCACCTCCACTGAATAAAACCATATCAGGTGATCTCTAACAGCTCACACCCAGTAGCAGAGTGTTAACCAGACTCACCTAAACTATTCCAAGAGAGTTAAGTATGAAGAAGGCAAGGTCTCTACAGAGTTCATTGATAAGTTAGGAGGAAGTGGAGGAAGTTATTGAGACACATATCGTGGCTACGAAGAAGAATTCGAGCCCTTAAAGAGTAGAAATATAATGGGTGGGATGCGCACTTCTATGAATGTCCTTAGTGCAAGGATAGATTTAAGTGGCAGGTAATCCAAATGGTTAGGCTCAAGAGCTTTATTATAAGAGTTAGGTTAAAGGTAAAGAAATGTTGCTTGAAAATAACCAGCATCGTTAGTGGAGGAAAGCAAATCGACTTTGAACCTCTAAGTATAGCTCTACGCTCCATACCTACTTAGAACTTTAGCTAAATTACGCATGATGGGAGAAAGAGTTCTTGCGACGTGGCCGTATATTATCGTCCTTCTACTCTTTTCACGGCTTACGAGCTCGCTGAGTTCTATAGCCATGTCTAAGAAGGCTTTTAGATGTATTGTTAATGGTATTTTACCTGCTAAAAGCTTCTCCAAGAAAACTGAATATCTCTCTGGGTATTTAGCACTATATGTCATCAACATGAATAAAAGTATAGCATGACCTACATCAGCTGGAAGCTCATAGATATCTTCACTAGTGCCTCTCGTAACACTGTACTTTATTCCATAGGCATTGAGTATTGAAAATACAGTTCTAAAGATCTTAGAAGCCTTCTCACCTCTAATAGCTATGAGGTTCATCGAAGTCCCACCTATAACCTTCAATAAAAGCTCAGGCTTCCTACGCTTAGCTCTATAAGTTAAAAAGTAAATATTCTTACTCAAACCTTAACACCTATCTGTGAGTAACAAGTTCAACTTTATTATAGAAATAACCTATTATAAAACAAGTATTGGAGCTATTATGCTAAGAGCGTGTTGAGCCCACTTATGTTGCATCTTAAACCTTTTAGGAATTGCTGGCACGACATCGTAGCCATGATCGGAGATTAACATTATTGTTGCGCCTTCTCTCTTTAGAAAGTTTAATCTAGCTTCAAGCCTTAATGTAATATTGTATACTTCATCAATTATAGTTTGGGGATCTAGACCTCCTAAATTCTCAATTCTATGTATTGCATCATCGTAATCTCTAAAGATCTGAGCTTGAGCTCCCGTCTCCTTAGCAATTTGCCTAATTATTTCCTCTAGTCTCTGTACTCGAGTTAGATATTTATGAGATCCCATGATGAACTTATATGTTTCTGTAACACCGCCGGGATTTATCATTACACCAATAAAATTAACAGGTCTCATCTTATGAGCTATATAAAGAGCTTCAATAATAGACATGCCATCATAAAGTAGAATATACTTTTTATTGGATCTAAAGTGCGAGAGGGTCATGTCGTATACGTAATGTGCTATATTAGCTAAGCTCGCAGTATATTTATTATAAACTTCGAAAACGATCTCTAAAAATCTTTTTGTAGTATCTAGGATATTTATAAAGCGTGCGTCTTCGAGTGGTTTTGTCGTGGTGAGGATTGAACCTGTGGCACTATAGTGAAATATGTTAAAGAGAATCTCATATGCTTCCTTATCATTTTTATCTAGATATTTAAAAATCCGTCCTAGAGAGTTATGTAGTTCGTATAGTGTATTTACTATTGGTGTTATCACTTCATAATGCATGAGATCCGAACACCACCGTAGTGTTCACTCAATGAACTCTATGTTATCGATCTTTAACCCGATCTTTTCAAGCTCCGAAGCTAACTCTCCTTTACTGACTCCACTACTTAATTGCGAACTGACTTTACACAGCACTACATCATTTCTATGTTTATTAAGGTACTGTATAAGTGGTCTTGCTAAGTCCACGAGTTCTTCTGATATAGGACCTTTAATGCTTATTTCAGTCCTTTCTTCACCGCTCTTCCTTACTTGCAACTCTATGTGAATTGTTTTGATATCCCTTATAAACGTGTCTCTACCTGTAGCTAGGGTATTTAAAAGTATTAATGCATTGTTAACGCTCCGAATAACAAAGCTCCTGACACCCTTTGGCGGCGGCGGAGGAGGCGGAGGTATGCGCTCTGTTTTCTTAATGACGAGCTCTTTATTTTCAACAATTAATTCAATAAGTTCTATCTCCTTATCCTCAACTAGGATTTTAACACCACTAAGAGTCCTGATAGCGTTCTCCACGGCCTCAATGGATATGGGCTTTACTGGTATCTCTTGCCATCCTCTAACTAACCCTTCTTTAATAGTTTCTATATTAAATTTATACTCTCCTTTTTCATTCAATTCTTTTCTTACATGCTCACTCTTAACGAGAACACTCTTTATCCAGTTTTCAAGAGAGGCTTTGATCTCGCTAGCATTTCTGACGTTTAGCTTGTTCTTAACGGTATTAACAATCCATACAGGTAGTGACGCAAATATTCTACGATCTTTTGCCTCTCCTTCAGATCTCACAGTTACATCCTGCTCTTCAAAGGAGTCTGTAACAGGGTCATAGGTGACGATCTTCTTAAACACGTTAATGTAATCTGAAGTAAAGTTTTGTACTGCAGCACTTGTGAGTTGTTGGGCAAAACTTTCTAGCCTTTCCCTTAGCTTATTTATTACTTCAATAACTATAGATCTTAACTCTTCCTCAAATCCTCTTCTTCTAGCATAGTCTTCAAGGTCTCTTCTACGCTCTAACTCCTGCCTTGCAATAGCATTAAGAGTTTCAGGTTTTCCGAACATCTCAAGTATAACATCTGATGCTTTAATCTCTGCTAGAGACGTTACGAGTTTTTCTAAAGTATCTCTATCCATGTACGGTATAACTATAGCAAACATATTCAAGTACTTTATTTTACCCTTACTCCGCTCTAACGAGCTCTTGATCTTATCTACGATATCCTTAAGGCTTATATTATTAGTAAGCGCCTCTCTCGCTACATTAATAGGAGATAATATTAGAACGGTAAAGGTAGTACTACCTAGATATGTTAAAAAGCTATCGTCTTCAAAATTGTTGAGTCCTACAAACTCAAAGCTTAATAAGACCCTCTCCTTAACGCGACTTATTAATCCATATTCTCCAAGCATATTTTTCAAATACTCAAGAGCTTCATTAACTTTAAGCTCGCCACTCTCGTCTCTAAGCTTTCTAAGCTCTTCATCACGTATATTACTGATCATTTGTAACGGATTTCCAATAAAAGACGCCAGATAGTAGCGCCCATCACTTCTCTCAATCACATGTATATACGGAGCGTTTTCAAGCTCTCCGAGAACTTTATGATAGTACTTGCTTAGCTTACTAATATCTACAACTCCTATTAGAGAGAGTATGAGCTCCCTCTGATGTAATGCCCTCCTCTTAATATCTTCTAGTGGTAGTGTATCCGCCTTTAATCGTAACATTTGAATAAGATCTATCACATTGTCAGTAACAGACTTAACATAAACAGCCTGTACAGCACCTTTTAATACTCTTGCTTCATCAGAATCTCGAGTTCTTTCTACATATTTACGCCACAGCGCTACGTTAGCCCACCACAACCTGGCAGAGTCTTCATGCATAGTATGCTTTATATCGTCGTGCTCAATGTGAGCTATACTAACTAATGAAGACTCTTTGTCTACTAAAGCCCTGCCTAGAACAACTGAGCTTATTTTAATTAAGTCACGTAGATGCTGTGCATTAGAAAGCTCGCCACCATATGTAGGTGTAGTGACTTTTCTCACAAACTCCCTATATATAGGAGAGAATGGATATGTGTTCTTAAGCTCTTTTATAAATCGCTCAGCTTCATCTATGTTCACAATATCTGTAATGATACCTTTTAGCTTAGAGAGGTTTTCGTCACTTAAGATCTCATTTAGAGGTAGCTTGAACTTAACTACACGCTTTTTAACTATTTCAAGTGCCTCTTCTTCACTAACATCTTTAACACTCTTTGCAGAGAATCTTTGCATCCTGTTCTCAAAGAACTTTACTGTCTCTTTCAACAGCCTAGCCCAACCCTCCTTTCTCAGATCCTTTACACTACTCCATCTTTCGATGTCCTGTTGTGCTGAAGCGTACACTAGGACTACAGGCTGTTTGCCTTGAAGTTCATCAACTAGTGCAGATATGAAAATTAAAGCTTTCATTAAGCTATTAGCGTATTCTTCAGAAGCTCCTATAATGCATTCTGTTACGCTTGCATATAGTTCATCAACTACTATTAACACTGGGATTATTGTGCCAAGCTCTACGATAAGGTTACCAAATTCTCTTGCCGCATCTTTAGGCTCGTAGCTACTCAGCTTTTTAAGTAACATCTCAAAATTACCAATTTTCGACTCGGAAATCCCGGCTTGCTTTAGGTAAGGCTTCTTTCTCTCGAATATTCTCTTCATAAGTTCAATAAGCGCATCGTAAGGTTTAAGATTTGACGGTAGATACTTCAAATCTATCGGTATTATTAGGGTTTTTCTAGCAACATCTACCTTATAGTTAGTTTCTTTTGTGAGAATATCATATATATCTGGGTGTTCGTGTTCCAACTTAGCCCAGAGATGTTGGTCTATTATACTAGCGTATAAATGATACAGTATTGTTAAGAAATGTGTTTTTCCAAGTCCCATTGCGTGAGTTAATGATAGGACGGAAGCGCTGCCAACGCTCTGGAGAGCCGTATTTACTGTTCTTAGAGCTTCTTTGATGGGGTCCCTGAAGTATGTCATTGAGAGAAATGCTATGGGGTTTAAAAACTCAAGAGAGACCTCGACATCCGCTATTTTAAGATCCCTTTGAATAATCAATCCTAGACTTGGTGCAAGCTTACCTACGTACTCTTCAGGGTGTAATCCTCTATATACTTTTGAGGCAAGCTCAGTAAGTTCTACGACATCCCAAAGCCTTAAAACCATCCCTAAACACCCTGGTACAGCTTTACGAGTACGCTCTCAACAAACCCCTTTACGGTTCTTGATAGCCTCACGAGGCCGAGTTCTTCATCGTTAGCTGTGCGCAGAAGGAATAATGCTGTAGTAGTAACACTACGGCTTATAGGCATAGCCGAAAGCACACTTTTAACAACTCTGGAGATGTCTTCTTTTGGCTGTTCACCAATAAGTCTTAGTATATGTATAGCTTGTCCTGCAGTAGTCTTTATAAGCCTCTCATGTCTACCTTCTAGAGCCCTATAGCATTCATCGCCGAACAGAAGCCTATACTGCCTACCTCTAGAGGTTCTAGCAGATCTAACTGTAAGACCGTAAGCTACCAAGTTTTCTAGTTTCACGTTTAAAATCTTACAGATCTTCTCTACGAAGTCGTATGCAAGTTCCCTTTCCCCTAAGTACCTGGTAGCAGTCCATAATATGAGATACGCTTTTGTATAAACGTCTGCACTAAGGACATCTCCTCTCATTCTCTCATCGAGACCTATCTTAGCAAGGTACTCCTCTAAAAGAGTTTCAGAGGCTATATAGATAGCGGCTGGGTAAAGTACTTTATCGAAATACCTTACGGCTTTCCTAAATCTAATTCTCCCTACAGCAAGATCCTCATTCGTTGTATATTTAATGAGCGTTCTCTGTTTAAGAAGATCTTCTCTAGTAATCTCATCTATGCTAGAATTCCAAATTCTTGTGGCTCCTGCTATACCGCCAGCTAATCCCATGATAAATACTTCTGACCCCGAGACTTCAGAGATATAGGCACTTCTGAGAGCCTCTAATACACCTGTCTTAATGACCTTTTCAGCATCCTCACTTTGAATTATTTCTTCAATAATCTTCGTCCCTGTAACTATGCTTTCAACAACACCTCTTTTTCTAAGAACTAGCGCTAACGAGGTGAGAAAAGCGGAAGATAATAACGCAACTCTTCTAGCTTGCATTTCAGTCCACATAGGCCAAGCAATACTAAGCGTAAACCCCGCCGCGTAAAGTGACGAGATAATCGCTTCCCACGCCTCTGGATCACTATGAGTAAACCATACTACGAGTACACCATTACCTTTAAGGACTTTATACACCTCGTTGAAAAACTCCCACATTCTTAGTACATACCATTTACCTGTGTGCTGCATTCTATCAACTAGTTCTAGGCTCATATCAAACTCCATTATCTTACCCTCACCCTTCCTAACAATGATCTCAGAGTCCCTCGGAAGTATTGGCAAGAACGGAGACCACCCATTAACGTATAATTCTACCCTACCCTTCCCCGGATCTCTATTAAATAAATACCCATTACCTATAGCCGGTTGAAGAGCTATTCTAAGAAACTGCCAGTAGAACTCCATAAGGTCGCTATAAAAATGTTGTGCCAAATAGGGCGGATCTACGTTGACCACATCTACAACATCAATATCAAGGTCTTTCATAATTGAAGATAAGTTTCTAGCATCGCCACATAACACATGTACTCGGTCTCCAAGCCCATCAAGCCACTCCGAGAGAACCCTTAAAACAAGTAATAGGCCCCCTCTTGTTCCACCGGTAGATCTTACATAAGGCTCAAAAGCCCATTTAAGTGCCTCATCAATCCTTTTCGCCTCACAGTATTCAAGTGCTAAGCTCACTTCTCTGTTTAGCTCTTGATATCTACCTGAGAGCCGGTCTACAACATAACGTGATGGGTGCCACTCTGTTGCTATGTTATTATAATCTGCTAACTTATTAAGTCCTAGTGCGAGGTATAAGGCTATGGCTGCTCCGTATTCTCTTCTCTCCTTAACTAGGAATTCTGCCCGCTCCTTAATATATTTCAAAAGTTTGAGTAATGTCAATAGTTGTCTTGGGTTAAATAATTCATACCAGTATTGTAGTCCCAGAATTCTTATAGGCTCGAAAACTTCATTTTCTTTTGGTATTTGAGCGTCTGGAAGGTATTCTCGTAGCTCATTTATTTGTGAAGTAAGATCTAAATATGCGTTAACAAAGACCCGTTTATCGATAATATCAGCAGGTTTAAATCCTTGAGGTGTTTCTTTGACTAATATTATATGTGTTTCTAAAAGTTCTTGTATTTTCTCCTTTGCTTTTTCTAAGTCCCCACTTAGTGCTATTTCAAGTAGTTCTTTGTGTCTTTTAATCCAGTCTTTAAGAGCTAGATCTCTATTGAGAGGAGCTCCGCAGTAAGGGCATCTAAGTCTTTCAAATGAATGTTCTGATCTAGATATCTCTACTGTGAAAGTCCTGTTTTGCTTATCAAATTTGAACACTATATATGTATTGTCATCTAGTTTATTACTATGTACGATTGGTACTAGTCCCTTGCATCTTGGATTTGGACACCTATAACCCCTAGCTATTATGTAGTTATATGCATCCTCAGCATAGTACTGCACTAGCTCTTTCTTTGCGTAATCTATTAACAACTCTACTTCTCCCTTTACATCTTCGTATAGCTTTCTGCCATATTTAGCTGGGTATTCTAGAGTAGCCTTTAATATTAGATACGCAACTGGGTTATAATCGATTGCGACTGTACGGAAACCTAATCTGAGAGATTCTAGTGGTATCGAGCCTCCGCCAGCCATAGGATCTACGACCACTATCTCCTCGGGTTTTCTCCCAGTATATTTCTTCACAAGCTCTCTTACAAGTTCCCTATTTGGATTAACTAAGTAGAGAAGTTTGTAGGGTACAGATCCCACCTTGTCGAGACCAAGTGCACGCTCAAACTCCTCTTTCATCACCACATTAGGCAGTACAGATGCCAGTGTAAGCGCTCTTGCTGGTGCAGTAGGTCTTCTAGCGAGATATGGGTGGAGGTTACTTATCTTAGGAACTCTTATAAACCCAGCTTCGATCCTAGCAGTTTCATTAATCTCTCTTAAGGGTAAAGCTTCTTCTACGAGAAATTTCATGCATGTCGCCTCCGTCTTAACCGCTGAGTTAATCTAGCATGGTAAAACCTATATTTATTTATGATTTAATAAACTACCTTAACGCTCTACTACACTATAAACTAGAGCTGGAGTTCAAGGGTAAATAACAGGTTAAAGGTATCCCTAGCTCAATGGTAAAGCGTGTTGGAAACAACTTAGGCTTAACAAGTGGTACTATAGGTTTAAAGACCTCCACGAGCAATCCTCTATTACTCTTCTTTAATTGTAGAGTACAGGGTTTTCATACACATTTTAATATACTAGAGATACTAGATCCTTGTTGTCTACGGATTTTACTAGAGGTATTTCCAGGTACTTCATTGTATAATTACCGGGGCTCTAGGTAACTTGGGGTCTCTAAGTAGACTATCGTGATATTTGCTATTGTCTCGTTTGTGAGAGATGTCTATTTCATCGAGAAGACGTTTTCAGGGTACTGTTACTCTTTACCTTGACATTTTTATGAGAGGTGTTGAAAAATCTCCTTTAGTCGCTGACCTCCTCCTCACCCTGAAGGAACGAGACTTCGGTTGTAAATGTACATTTATAGCGGCTATTGAGATCAAAGCTATTATGATGGTTTTCCCCGAGTTTTCAGTAACAGGATTAGTAGTAGTGCTAGTGTTAGTGCTATCCCTATTACTAGTGTTAGTGTTATTAGTGTAATGTCTAGAGTTGTTTGATTACCTCTGTTATTGACTTGAGCTACCTCCACTACGCTCTTTTTGGGTTCGTAGAGGTTCCACTTTTCTGGGTTAAACTCGTTTTGGTGATCCCATATTCTTGCGTTCCCGGTTTCTATCGTCCACTTGTTTATGTTTAGTA
>Ga0197144_100871_pt1 | contig 10772 bp, 9 predicted proteins | sample GBS85_MetaG_FD_148670 | JGI IMG/M metagenome (GOLD analysis project Ga0197144, IMG submission 148670) | Sediment microbial communities from Great Boiling Springs, Gerlach, Nevada, United States - GBS 85_MetaG | ecosystem: Environmental > Aquatic > Thermal springs > Hot (42-90C) > Sediment | place...
GGCTTGCGTTGGATGCTTTCGTGCACCATTACGGCAACAAAACAAGCGGTCGGTTGGGCGTTGAGAAGATGATGGACGCTGCCTTCCCTCGCTTCAAGGAGAAGTGGAACTTGCCAGAAGAAGCGGAGAAGTATCGCCCGCGCATCATGCTCGTGCCCGAACTCTTTGACCCGCGACGCCGACCGCCAAAGCCCAAAGACCTTTACGAGCCGTTACCTGATCCGTCCACGCTGACGGTTTTGGACGGGCGCAAGTTCAAGCCGCTGATTTCGTTGTGCATGATTGTCAAGGACGAAGCCGAGAATTTGCCGAGATGCTTGGAGAGCGTGAAGGGCGTTGTGGACGAAATCATCGTCGTGGATACGGGTTCAACCGACGAGACGCCTCAGATTGCTGAACGCTACGGCGCAAAGGTCATCCATTCTGAGTGGACGGGAAGTTTCAGCGAAGCCCGAAACGAGAGTTTGCGCCACGCAAAGGGCGAGTGGATTTTGTGGCTTGACGCCGATGAAGCCTTAGCGGAAGGCAAGGAACGACTGCGGGCGTTGTTGGAAGAAAACGACGGTATTCGTCCCTCGTCCCACACCCCTCGTCCCGTTTATGACGGCTTTATCTTGCCGATGGTCAGTTTCGTCGGGATGCGTTCCCATCGGGAAGGTCATGTTCACCCTGCTTTCCGTCTCTTCCGCAACTTGCCGGGCATTTCCTTTGAGCGCAACTTGCACGAGCAAATTGCCAGTTCCATTAAAAAAGTCAAGCCCGACGCTAAGTTTGGTGTGCTGCCTGTTTGGGTTGAGCATTACGGTTACTTGAGACCGATGGTTCAGCGCAAGGGGAAGGTTGCCCGCAACTTGGAGTTGGCGAAAAAGGATTTGCATGCCAACCCCTTTGACCCCTTCGCTTGGTATAACCTGGGTCGTGAATACATGCGGCTCAGCCAGTGGGAGCGGGCGTTTTACTGCTTCCGACGGGCACTTTTCCACCTCGGCGATGGCTTCACGCCTTACCTTTTGCGCTGCCTTTGCGACGCCGTTGAGTGCCTGATACGATTGAACAGACATCAACAAGCGTTGGCGTTTTTGAAAGAAGCGCAACAGTTGCCCATCACGACCCCTGATTTGTGGATGCTGGAAGGGAAAGTGCGGTTTGCCATTGGCGATTGGACTGGAGCGTTGAAGGCATTCCAAAAAGCGTTGCAGTTCCCGCAGCAGTTGCCAACTGACTTTGACTGGACGGAAGGGTCAACTTCCTACGGCGCTTGGCACTGGATGGGCTTGTGCTTCCAGAAGATGGGGCAGTTGGGAGAGGCGTTGCGATGCTTCGGAATTGCCATCCAACAAGCATTGGTTCGGCGGCGATATTACGAACCAGCCATCAGTTCCTTCGTGGCTTTGGCGATTCCGCAATGTCGCTCCCTGATGGACTTGGAGCAGTTGCTTGAACCGTTCGTGCCAAACGGTTTTTCATCTCATCCACCGTTAGCCGTTCTGGTTGCAAAGGCTGCGCTTAGCCAGTTCCCGCTTCCAAGTTCCGCCATCTCAATTGCGGAGCAACTGATTGGGGTAGGAGACGAGGGACGAGGGGCGAGAAAATGGGAGGGCGAGGCTCCCGCCGAGCCAAAGTTTCAACAGGTCGTGAGATCGGCGAATCAGCGGGTCGGGAACGGAGCGCAGGACACAAGTCAGGGAATGGAGAGAAAAATCACGGATTACGCATCACGCATTACGCATCACCCACCTGTTGACCCAATAGAACGGCAGTTCGTCCAAGCGAAACTGGCGTTGCTTCAACACCATTACAGCGAAGCGGCAAAAATTTTCGCTCAAGTTCCCTTGACAGAACCTGAAGGGGCAGCAGCGTGGAATTTGCGAATCCTCGCCCACGCACTTGCAGGTGAATGGGATGAAGCCTTCAACGCTTGCGGCAGCGATTCACTTTGGCAATGGCTTTTGCGCCGATGGCAGGGCTTGACAGTTCCTACAAACGGCGAAATCACCGATTTGCCTCAGGAACTGCTCCCTGCACTGCGGGAAAACTTCCGTGAGTTGCTGGCGTTGCTCTTGCAACTTCAAGAGTTTGAGCGCTACGAACAGGCGTTGGACTTGCTCAACTGGCTTGTTCCCGATGAGAAAGAGCGAGCGGAGTTTTTGGGCAGTCTTTACGGGCAGTTCGGCTTTTGGGACATGGTGCTTGAAACGCTTCTGCCTCTTGCTCAAGACGGTGGCATGAGCCGAGAGAGTTGGCGTTTGCTGGCGAAAGCGTGCCAACACAAAGGCTTTTATGACGAAGCGGCAGCGATTTTGCTTCGGCTAATTGAAAGCGACGAGCGAAAGGATGAAGCCCTTGCCGACTATATGGCGTTAGCGGGTTGCTACATTGCAGCAGGGGACAGTGAACGGGCAGAAGCCGTTTTGGCTCTCGCCCAGCAACTCGCTACCTGATGGCAAAGGTGATAACGATGAAATTGTTCGTTGTCCGACAACCGATTTTCAACCGATGGAAGCGGGTGGTGGGCTACGAATTGATTTTCCACGCAGTTGAGGCTGACAGCAACCCGCTCATTGACCGAGAGCAGGCGGGCAAGTGGCTCATTGATGCACAACTTCACTTGTTCAAAACGATACGGCTCACTGGCGGGAAACTGGCTTTCGTCCCGCTGCCTCGTCCGCTGATTTTGCAGGACTTGGTCTCAACTTTGCCGCCAAATCAAACAGTCTTGGAAGTTGACGCAGAAGAGAGCACTGACGACCTTGTGAGTGCTTGTTTTAGGCTGAAAGTAACGGGTTACCCCATCGCCGTGAAAGGGTTTTTGCCTTGGTCACCCGTTCGCCCTTTGGTGGCAATAGCCAACATCCTCAAAGTTGACTTCAGCAAAGTGACTGGTTCGGAGCGAGCCCGTGCAGTTGCTGTTTACGCCACACCGACTCGCAAGATGTTGGCTGAGAAAGTGGAAACTGCAGAAGAGTTTGCTGAAGCGGAGCGGTTCGGCTACGACTACTTCCAAGGCAACTTCCTGTATCAGCCAGAGACCTTGTCGGCGAAAGTTCTGACAAGCCACCAGTTCACATACCTTCGGGTCATGCAACTCCTCAGCGAACCGAGCATGGATTTTGACCGAGTTGAGCAAGTCATCAAAACTGACCCATCCCTTTCGTTCAAATTGCTACGCTATGTCAACTCGGCAGCCATCGGGGTAAGGCATCGGGTTTCTTCGTTGCGGCAGGCACTCGTTTTGCTGGGTGAAAGGCTGTTGCGCCGTTGGCTGCTTATCGCAGTCACGACTCTGCTCCTTGAAAACAAACCCCACGAACTATTGGTGACTGCTTTGGTGAGAGGACACATGTGCGAGCAGATTGCAGCCGTTGCCAAATTGCCTACTGACCCAGACCCATTCCTCGTCGGCTTGCTTTCCGTCTTGGACGCTCTCCTTGACCAACCCATGAACGAAATCCTTGAGGAATTGCCGCTGAACCAAGAACTCAAAGATGCGCTGATGCAATACCCTACACCACTCGGCTGGGTCTATTCGTTGGTTTTGGCGTATGAGCGGATGGATTGGCAGACGGTGAGCAAGTTGGCGAACCTTTTAGGAGTGCCTGAAACTGAATTGGCTGTCTACTATGAACGCTCCGTTCGTTGGGCTGACCACTTGTTTTCCCGTGAAGCACCAGTCCTGCTTCGTTGAAGGCAATTCCTGTTAAACTTCATCGCCGACTTCCTGCAAGTCCTTCAAGTTGACAACCAAGAGGTCAAGGGCGTGGGCTACTTTGAGGGCTTTCTGCTCAAAAGTTTCGCCGAAAATGACGCTCATGACAGGCTCGTTCACTGAGCCCCTCAAAGGGCGGACAACAGCGTTGTAGAAGATGGTGATGTCAGTCGGAGTAATGTGTGGTTTCCCGAAAACGGTAAGGGTAACGGGCTGACCGTTGTAAGTGCCTTCGCCCACCAAAATTTGAGCACCTTGCAATGAAGGCGACGGCGTTTGGCGAGCGCTAAGGTAGTCAACATCAATCCCAAAGAGCCGCCTGAGGTAATCGGACAAATGTTCGGTCACTGTCTCCATCAAAGATCGCTGAGCGCTGACCGTTGGAGTTGCAACTCCGTCAGGTGCTAATTCTTCTGCTATTGGTTGTGTGGAAGTTTCGTTGAGCCAACTATCTGGTGGGACAAAGGCAATTTCCTCGTCGCTCAAATCTGGCGGCGACATCACCGCCAACTCTGAAAGTTCAGACGGTTTGCGTGCCTTTTCGCTGGGGCGTTGCTTGTCGGAAGTGCGCTTCGGTGCTTCTTCGCGCTCTCCTGTGGGTTTGCTTGGTTCGGCTGAAGGTAATGTCGTGCGGCGACCATCGCTGACTTTTGAAGCCTCCAAAAACTGACGAAGCAAATTGAGCAGTTCGCCCAGCAACTCCTCATTTCGCCGTTGGTTCTCCCGAACCGCTGCCAAAATTTGGCGGTTGAGGTCAATCAAGGCGGCTAACTGCTCTTGCAAGGCTTGAAACTGCAATTGCTGCTCGCTGGGCGACTTTGCTTGTGGCTCTGGAAGGATTGACTCAAAGGCTTTCAGCGCAGCGGTATGCTCCGCCTCGCCTCGCTGCTTCAGTCGGTCATCAACGATGCGGACAATCAGTTCGTATAGGTCGCCCAGCCGAATCTCCATCGCTTTTCACCTAAGCAAAATTATGTCACGGGTGAGCGTTGGGGTTGGTGATTGTGGTTGATGCCGAATTTATCAAGTGCGGGGTGCGAGGTGCTGAATGTAGTGCCTAACGCCCAAAGTGGGACGCTTCACTCTCAAAAACTGTCGCCTTAATAGTGACCCTCGCCGTTTTGCTATTTGCCACTTGCTAACAGGGGGTGGTTTTGCTTCAACCACTTGATTACCCGTTCAATATCCGCTTTTGCCGCTGGTGGTGATTCTGTCGGTTTTTCATCCCTGAGCCGTTCAAGGAAGACGCCATATTGCCGAGCAAGGGGACGCCATTCATTAGGGATTTCGTCGGGTAGTTCAACGCCGAGCATCGTTGCCAAAGCCAAAGTCCATGCCCTGCAAACATTTGCGATGTTGTAACCGCCTCCTCCCAGAGCGACCCATGGCAGGTTCATTGCCTTGAAACCCTGAACTGCTCGCAAGTAACTGTGGGTCGTCAAGTTCCAGTGGGTTATTGGGTCGTCGTGCAAAGCATCTGCACCAAGTTGAGTGACGATGGCTTGAGGCTTAAAGGTTTCAAGGGCAGGGAAGACGATTTCGTCTAAAGCACGCAAGTAAACATCGTCGCCAGCGTAGGGCAAAAAAGGGACATTTACGCAAAAACCCAATCCATCACCTTCGCCCATTTCGCTCTCAAAGCCTGTGCCAGGGAAAAGGTATCGCCCGTTTTCGTGGAGGCTAATTGTCAACACCCTTTGGTCACGATAGAAAGCAACTTGAACGCCGTCGCCGTGATGGGCGTCAATGTCAATGTAAGCGACCTTGTCAAAGCGTTGGAGTAACTTGTGAATGGCGACGACAGGGTCGTTGATGTAGCAAAAGCCTGAAGCGTAACTTGGCATAGCGTGGTGAAGTCCACCTGCCATGTTGAATGCGGTTTGGACTTTGCCTTGAGCCACTAATTCAGCAGCCTGAGCGGAAGCGCCAGCGGCAAGCATTGAAGCCGTGTAAACGCCTTCCATCAAAGGACAATCGCCAGTTCCAATCCCATAGCGGCTGAAGACTGGCATCCAAACGCCACCATCAGCGTGAGCCAAAGCGTCAAGGTAATCAGGCTCGTGGAAGACGAGCACTTCTTCATCGGAAGCCGTTCGTGGCTCAACGACCTCAACGAGTTCAAGGAGACCGTAGCACTTTTGCAACTCCTGTGTCAATTTGAGCCGCCACATTTTGAGCGGATGGGTCGGACCGTAGTCAAATTCCCAAAAAGGCTTGGTGTCAATGAAAGCCACTCTGCTTCCCATCACCCAATCACTCACAGGTTGACATCAAGTTCGCTGCTTCTGCTTCAAAACCCTCTCAACGGCTTCAATGAGTTTAGCAGGGTCAATGGGCTTGTCAAGGAACTCCTGAACGGGCAGGAAATCGCCAGGTCTGTATGAGGCATCGTATTGGTCGGGGTAGAAGCGGAGTTCGGTCGTTGAGTGAAGCGATGTCACGACGACGATGGGAACATTGCGAACGGACTCATCAGTTTGGGGCGAGCGGAGTTTCCAAACGAATTGGAATCCTTCAGTTCCAGTCGGCATCATGATGTCCAAAACGATCAAATCGGGCTTTTCAGCGTTGACCTTTTCCCACGCTTCGTCGGGGTCATATGCGTTTACGACCTGATAGCCAGCGTTCTCCAAAGTGAGCCGAATTGCTTCAGCCATGTCCCTGTCGTCCTCTACGACCAAAATTCTCGCTGCCATGATGCATCACCTTCTCTGCTCAAGGCTTCTGGTGCTTCAGTTTATTGTGCTGCAATTTCAGCCTTTTCTGCTGGCAACATGATTTGAGCCAACTCTTCGGGCGTTTCTTGTCGCTCCTCAACTCGTTCAATTTTCTTCGGGACTAACCCTAACGCCAAAGCGACGCCGTAAATGATAGCCTCGGGTTTGGGCGGGCATCCCGGTATGTAAAGGTCAACGGGGATGACTTTGTCAACGCCTCCAACGACATTGTAAGTGTCAAACCAAATGCCGCCGCCGACAGCGCAAGCGCCGATGGCGACGACTATCTTTGGGTCAGGCACTGCCTCATACAATCGCTTCAGTGGCTCTTCCATCGTCCTCGTCACAGGACCTGAGACGAGCAAAACATCAGCATGTCGTGGCGAGCCAACGAGTTTTATGCCGAACCTCTCAACATCAAAGAACGGCGTTAAGACATCCAGCACCTCTATGTCACAACCGTTGCATGCGCCCACATTGACATGGAAGACCCAAAGGGAACGACCGAAGGCTTTTGAAAAGAACCTGCGCAAGATTCCCTCTTTGACCATTTTTGGCACCTCCTTCGTGATGCATGCTCATTTTCTGCCGTTCCATTACGCATTACGCTATACGCATTACGCTACGGTTTCGCTGCCAAGTCCAGAATCGGGTCAAACAATTGCAGTGTCATCCCAATGGCGAAAATCCCCAAAGCCAGCAAAGCCATTGCCAGCAACATAGGCAGCGGTGCTTCTTTGATGTTCTCGCTTGCTGCTTCAGGACTTCTGGGTTCGCCCCAGAAAACCCTCTGGAACGCACGAAGGATGTATGCGAGTGTCAAAAGGCTCACACTAACAGCAATGGTAATACTTACCCATGCACGGACTTGAGTGAGTGCTAAGATGACGGTCAACTTGCTGATGAAGCCGCTGAACAAAGGAACTCCGCCAAGCGAAAGCGCTCCAATCAGGAAGAAGATGCTGGTTGCGGGCATCTTTCGGGCGATGCCACCTAATGACGGGATGTTTCGGGTGTTAGCCATCGCAGCCACGATGCCTCCCGCCATGAACAGCAAGGCTTTGGTGAGGGCGTGGTGGGCGATATGAAGGAGCGCACCATAATAGCCGAGGTAAGAGACCGCACCGATGCCAGCAGCGACATAGCCAATTTGGGCTGCGCTTGAGTATGCCAGCAATCGTTTTAGGTCGTCCTGCAATAATGCCAACAAACTGCCCAGCAACATTGAAAAGACACCGATGCCCATAAGCAACGAACCGAGTTCTGGGAAGCGAGGTGCAAACAGGCTCATAACCCTCAGGATTGCGTAGAGTGGGACTTTGATAATGATGCCCGACAAAATGGCACTCATGACCGTTGGCGCTTCAGCGTGGGCATCGGGAATCCAAGGGTGGAAGGGCGCTAAGCCCGCTTTCGTCCCGAAACCGATCAGAAGCAAAACCGCCACAATCAAGGCTATGTGTTCGGGCAGTTTGTCCACCACTGTCTTCAAGTTCGTGATAAGCAACGCCGGTTCGTCGCCGAGATGGGGAGCAGCGGCGGCGTAGAAGAGGACGCAACCGAACAAAGCAGAAGTTATCCCGACGGTGAGCAGGAGCAGATACTTGTAGCCTGCTTCCAAAGCCCTTCGGTTCCAGTAGAAGGAGACGAGCAAAGCAGACGCCAAAGTAGTCGCCTCAAGTGCGACCCACAGAAAGACGATGTTGTTGGTCATGACCGTCCAGAAAAGCGTGAACTCCAAGATGAGGAAAAGGGCTTGGAACATCCGGAGCCTCGCCTCGGGTGCTTCCCTAAGGTGCGGGAGTGTCAGGTAAGCGGTGCTGTAGATGGCGCAGACGAAGGAAAGGAAAGCAATCAGCAGCGACATAAAAGCCGAAAGCCCGTCAACCAAAATCTCCTCCCTGAGGCAAGAGATGACCTCAACTTGCGTTACAGCCCATGCTTGGTAGATTGCCAAAATCAGCGCAACCCCAGTGCCCAAGAGGAACAGAAAGGGACGGGCTTCTTGCCTTGCGATCCAGACCAAACCCGCAAACAGCACTGGCACAACCAACAAGACAATTGGCAGCCATTCCATAACCCACTCACCTCATCCGTGATGCGTAATTTCACCGTCCATGGTTCACCATCGCAACTCGGAAAGTTTGAAACTGTCCGTTGAGCCGAATTGACGCCTTATTTCGTTGATGAGGTAGAGCAAAATCCAGACGGCGATGACGACATCAGTCACAATCCCGATCAGGACCGTCTCCCTGACACCTGGTGCCAAACTCACCAAGGATAAGTGAGCGCCGTTTTCCATGAGACACAAACCGATGGCGACCTTTATCGCGTCCCTTCTGGTCAAAATCCCGTAAAGCCCGATGAGGAAGACGGTGAGCGAAACTGCAATGTTGGTTCGGAAGGGTTCTTGGGTCGCCAATTTCGTCGGTGCGAGGAAAGTCGTGTAGGTGTGGGTCAAACGGTAAGTGGCGAGTGCCAGCAGACCGATGATGAAGACCGACGGCAAAAGTTCAATCAACGGCGGATATTCCTGCGGCTCGCCCTGATGGATGGATTGGGCAAGCAACCAAGAGATGATGGCGAACTTGGTCAAAAGCGCCGTTATTGCCCAGATGAACAAAGGTGGGTGCAAGGTGGCAAACACGAAGATAATCGCCACCATAAGCAACGCTTGGAGCATGTAAGCCCAAAGCGCTGCCCTTAAGTTCCTCAACTCAACTGCTGCAAAAGATGTCAAAATCAGCGCCAGCGACAAAATCCTGATTGTCTCCATCGCTGCCATTTCTCAACACCCCTCTTTCGTGAAGCGTGATTCGTGATGCGTGAATGGTGCAGAACCGATTACACCTCCTCGTCCTTCCTGAACCCGACGACCATCAGTCGGTCAAGAGGCGTCGGTGGCACATAACAGCGACCGCATCGGCTGCACGAACCCATGAACAAGTGCTGCTCAATGAAAAGGTCACGCTTATCAGTCGTGGCGATTTCGTATTCCAAGTCAAGCCTCACGGCACCATATCGGCAAACATCCTCACAGCGACCGCAGTGAATGCACCGTTCAAGGTAACGGCGGATAATGCGATGGGTTGGCGAGACATCAATGATTCGGATACACCTCGTCGGGCAAACATCGGCACAACCACCGCAACCTGTGCATTTGTCCGTATCAACGACCACTCGCCCGCGAAAGCCCGGCTCGGACGGGCGAGGTTCAAAGGGATAGGCAAAGGTCACTTTCCCTGCCCTCAACGCCAACAGCAGTTGTTTGACTTTTGAGTCAACCATACCTATCGCCTCCGTCGGCTTATTGTCTTCGCGGCTGACGCCGCTCCTACACACGGCTAACAAGAACTTGACACTTATGAGCCAATCAAAGCGAACGCCAAGGCGAACAAGACAAAGAAGGCGACATGGATGAAAAAGGCTCGGGCATGGTCAAGCCTAAGCCGAGCCAACAAGGTTTCAAAGACCGCTGCGATGCAGAAGATGACGAAAACTTTGACCAGCAGAAGGAGAAGGCTCAGCGGGAAAGGCGCGATGACCGGCAGGAACAATTCGCAGAACAGCCAAGTGACCACGAACCATTTGACGAAGAAAGTCCAACGGTAAAGCGCCAACCTCCAACCTGCCTGTTCAAGCAAAATGCCTCCCATCAGTTCCTGCTCCGCTTCCGCAAGGTCAAATGGCAACTTGCCGAAGTATGGGAGCAAAGCAGACAAAGCAGCAATTCCCGCCAACACGGTTGAAAGGGTGTAGCCATTTTGGGCGTGCCATAGAACGATTTCGGATAACCGCAGTGTCCCTGCCTTGACAGCCAAGACGAAAAGGGAAAAGGCTAAAACTGGCTCAGTGAAAAGCAGCAATTGAAGTTCTCGCCCAGCGCCCAAAAAACTGTATGGGTTGCCGGAAGCAGCACCTCCTAAGACCACAGCGACCGTTGAAAGCCCAAGCAGATAGAGCACCAAAATCAAATCGCCAGCAAAAGAGAAAGGAGCAAAGTCGCTGACAGGCAAAAGAACCCCTGCAGTCACCGCTGCCGAAATCGCCAAAAAGGGAAGGAAGTTGGTCAAGGTGTTTGCGACGGGCGTGACATCGGTTTTGCCCGCCAATTTCACCAAGTCAAGGTAGCCTTGAATGAGTGGCGGACCGACGCGAGAATGCAGCCTTGCCCGAATCTTACGAGCCAGCCCGTCAAGTAGTGGCGAAATCGCCAGTAACACCAACGGAACGACAATCGCCCAAATTAACGCAACTTGCCAACTCACCATCTTAACACCACGCTCCTACATGTGACTGCACTCGTCTTGTGCTTCATTGCGCATTTTTGTTCCGCAGTTCTTTTGTCT